>BNJV01002936.1_pt1 | contig 223076 bp, 296 predicted proteins | sample 8540591 | NCBI WGS metagenome assembly BNJV01 (sample SAMD00202457, study PRJDB9452) | human saliva metagenome | host: Homo sapiens
GAAATAAGTAATTTTACTTCCCGCAGAACAAAATAGAAATATCCTGACAAATACAAGGCTTTTGAGCTTTGCGACTTTGTCAGGATATTTTACTCTATAATACTGTCTATTTTGGGGCATAAAAACCCCCTTGGCTGAAATTTTGCTTTTTGCATTTTTTTACTATGCTGTTTTCTCCTGTAGTTTTTCCTTCAAATTTCTTTAGTTTGGCATGGAGAAAACGATGATATTTATTTATATTTCTTCCTATTGCAAAAAGCATAAATTCTTTATAAACCTTATCTGAAGTACGATAGTTAAAGCGTCGAAATCTTCATTCTCTTTAATATCTCCAAAAATGACCTTCTGTTTGAATAGAGCGTATCTGTCGTTTCAGAATACCTTTTTTTCACTCTGTATGTTAGCATGTGACTTCTCTCAGAGTTCTTCCCATACTTCATTGATCTTCATTACTTTATTCTTATCAATATCTTTTATTAGGATTATACTTGTATAAACATTTGAGACTTATGTTCACATCCACTACAGTCTGAACATCCATATACTTCATATGTTTGTGTATAACCATTCTGTCCTTTCTTTTCTGTGTTGATATGTCTCAGTTCACGGCCGTCATGACATATATAGACTTGCTCATCCTCAAATACCGTTGTCTTCATGTTGTAAGTAATGATCGTACAGACTATAACACACTGATTCCTGTCCTTGAAAAGCATAAGAAAGCATTTGGAGAAGTGCTTGAAGAAGTTACGGCAGATAGCGGCTATTGTAGTGAGAAAAACCTCTTATATCTGAAAGAAAATCAAATAGACAGTTATATAAAACTACAGGATCACGAAAAACGAAAAACAAGAGCATACAGTAAAGATATGAGGCAAATACTACATAACCATGCACAATAAAATAATTCTCTACTGCTATCTGTACATTGTATGCCGGCTTTAGCTGTCCGTTCAACATATGATCTTCCTTCATTCGCATAAAGGTTGCTTCCAAATCAGTTTTTGAGTAGCTGTTTCTATCTTTCCCCATAATCTCAAAGCATTCTTTATAGTTCATTAATCGCTGTCCACAATGTTCAAGCTCTTCATAGAGTTGTTGAAGTTTTGGCTTTCTCTTACCCTTTCCGTTAACAAATACAATACCTTCTCCGTCAGCAATAGCCATAAGATTTTTCTGAAGCTTAAGTATTTCAATAGGCGAACAGTTATCAATCTCTATAATACGGTTATTAGATAACTTTTTATGTTTTGTAATCTTTCTTTTTCTGTTCTTTTCAATAACATCTCTGACTTTATCAATTCCGTCAATCACAAACATTTGTGCATTTCCAAGCCCGTACTTCTCCCCAAAACTGTTATCTTGTAAAAAGAGTTATAGTCTGAATAAAAAGCTTATCTATAGAATCCAGAAGACCTGCAAGATGATAATTAATGCTTCCACGCCATACAAAAAGTATAACGATTAGCATTAGCTTCTATTTTCGTTCCATCGATAAAATAATTCTTTTTAATGTTACAAAACCTTCTTTTTTTAATCGTCTCATAAACTGATAGTTTAAGTTATCTAGGATATCTGAAGTAAGTTTCTTACCTTTAAAATCATAAAAAGGCATCTCTTTTAGGCTTCCTCCCTTGAGTAAGCCAGATAAAAGCAATATCTCTTTCGCATAAATCTACAATACGATCAATAGAACGTATTCCTCGCATATTTGCATAAGTAATAACTGCATACATCATGATCGGGTTGTACCCTGTTCTTCCCTTATCCGAACAATTGGCTAACAGTCCGGAAAAAAATTTAAATCCTCCATAACTTTTTTTAGGGGTATAGACCGGATCGTCATCGGGTAAACTCAATTCATAGAAACTAAAGTTGATTTTCTGTTGACCTATTTCAAAAAGTCGTTATAATAATTAACTGTGAGCATAGTTACATTATAACATGTAACGGAGAAAGATGGTTGTCGTTAGCCATCTTTTTTTATGCAAAAACTTAGGGAGGAGTGACTCGTTTTGAGTTACTCCTCCCTCTTCTCTATCTGCCATTTCCCGACAGCCCCTCTTTTTTTATAGTTATTTAATCCAACTCCAATAACATAGATATAAGTTCTTGCCATCCGGTATAACGAGAACAAAAGCCTCTCGGATTACGACCGGTTTCCGTGAATCCGAATTTTCTATAAAGTGCAATCGCATTTGTATTTTCAGCAACCACCTCAAGTTCCAATTGCCTATAGCCGGCGGTTTTTGCACACTCAATACATGCCTTTGTTAATGCAGTACCTATACCTTGCCCATAATATGCTTTTTCAATACTTATCCCTAACTCTGCACGATGTTTTACCTTGTCTTTTGATCCAACCGCAGAAATTCCTGCTAAACCTACAATTCTATCATCAACAAGCGCACAAATTTGTATCTCACAAGGGCTGTTTTCTTTATCTTCAAGGAATTTCTCTTTTTCCTCAACACTAAAATTTATTTCATCCGGATAAGAAAGGAGGAAGTCTGTTTCCTCACGGATAATCTTTGTATTCTCAAGCACTCCCTTGGCATCGGTAATTGTTGCATTCCTTATAATACAAAGCGTATTGTTTGCAAGTCTTATTTTTTTATAATATTTCAACTCATCATCTCCTCTAAACAACTATACTGTTATATGTATACCTATTAACGACATTATTAATTGTTGTAATAATCGCATTATATAACAACTTTAATGTTTTTATATAGCATTTTGCGTTTTTATTATATCTGTTTTTAACCTTGTAATAAAAAGTTTACATTATAAATCTTGTCTCTTATTCTTGAAAAAAACAAGTATTATCATTATCTGGGCAGGTATTTTTCTCATTATTCTTTAGATTATAGCTTGTGTAATGAGGTCTTATATGACAAAAACAATAAACCACATGATTAGCCGGTGGTTTTACTAATTTTTTTCTTAAATGTTTCGTCCATTTAGCCTTGTATCCATAAATCCATTCTATGTTCCATATATTCTCTTAACTCTTTTTTGTCCAGAATCTTTTGTAAATATTTTTCCAAATCACCTTCAACATCAACTTCTATAAACCATTCCTCATGATCAGTCCCAAATACGGTTGGATTTTCAGAGTTTACATCTTGGCTTACAACATAAATACAGTCAGGATATCCATATCCATAAAATAGCTGAACAAAATCCGGATCCTTATTATCAGTTACATCAAAGATTTCTTTAAATGAGTGCAAATAATCATTGAAGAAATCATTCCATTCTTCAAAATCCGTACTGCCTTCCTTAAAAAGGAGTAAACATTTCACCACTCCAGAAATACTGTCCGTAAGCTTCTTCTGTTAAAATAAAATATTTTTCATATAATCTGTTGAAAAAAACATCTTTATCTTTTTTGTATAATTCTATATTTTCATCAACAAAATCTCCTAATCCTTCAATAGGTTCCTCATCATCTGCATTGGACCAAGGTGTATCAACATTCTTTCTATATAAAAACTGTATCAAATGTAATACTGCATAAAATCCTCGGCTAATGACTTTCCTGCTACCGATGATATATTTTCCACCTAATTCTTCTATTCTCTCTAAAATCTCTCTCTTCATATTTTTCCCTATCTTAAAAACGAAAAAAATAAGAAGAACAGCTTTCACTTAAATAAAGATCAAAAATGTTCTTCTTAATTCTATAATACATTTATTTATTATCTTGCAGGATATTTTTGCTCTGAAGCTTTCAAACCACTCAAGGTATTTAGCACATTTGCTTTATTCTCAGGATCTTCATCAAACTCTTTAGTTTTCTGCATCGACTCTCTCTTTGTCCTCAGCCGATAAAAGCTCTCTCGGCAAATGTATATACTACTTCATCCTCTTTTCCTATATGTCTGTTAAGAAGTGTAGCATATCCGGCAGCATTTGTAATTATATCGAGCTTATTTAACGTGGACGGATCTTTTTCATATCTGTCGGCAGCTTCTAAAAGCTCGTTCATATGAAGTCTTCAAGGTCATGCTCTACAAGCATACCGTTTCTGATAAGTTTATCTGCTACAGGACCCAGCTTTTCAAGCATTATTTTTGAAAAAGGATCTTCTCTTCCTTTCCGTGATGAAGGTGGTCCGCATATGTCTTACCGAAAGCCACGCATTCTTTTACGAGCTTCGCATCTACTTCATTTCCCTCTATGATTGAGCAGCACATAGACTTCATGCTCTTGCAAAACTCTACTATATTCTTGTGTTCATCTACTAAAATTTCTATTCCGTACATATTACTCCCTTACCAACTTATATGAGCCATTTCCCAAAGCATAATATGTCAGACCGCTACCGTCAAACACGCCTTCAATCATGGCATTTCTTATTTCATAAAACAGTGCTACATTTGCACCTACTTCATCCCAGTACTGCTTGTGAATATCTACAGTTTCCTGCCACATAAGCTCATCACTGTCCTCATTCACAACCATATTTACACCGTCGCATGGCATTCCGCTTACAAATGTATTCTCATAATACTCAAAACCGTCAACAGGTGAAGCTCCGCTTTCAATAGCATTTTCCTTGCCGAAAGCTCTTGCACACTCACAGATAATACCGATTGCATCAGCATTGCCATCTGTAAGATTCTTTGCAACATATGCAAGTCTTCTCTCTACTATGGCTATCTTATCCTGTAACCAACCATGTATATTTGTCGGATCAATTATATTTCCAAGATCGCCCTCAGGAAGTGAACCGAACTTCTCATCTATATCGGCAAGAGCCGATACATTCAAGCCCTTATCCTTTGCTGTTGCTATTAAAGCATTTGTTAAATCGTTTTGTATCTTTATCTTTCTAAAAAGCCAATGATGTATTGGACCCAGTATTGCACTCATATCTTTGTTCCTTTACTTAATTTATTTTATTTTTTTCTAACGGAAAAAAACTACAGTAAGCTGCATCTTAAAAGCTCTCAATTGCATGAACTGAATGCGGCTTTCTTGCCAGCATCACTACGCTCTCTCCCGCATTTTAATATATATTCTTTTCCGTCTACAATAAACTTTCCTGTTCCCTCAAGCACTGTAATCAAAAGCATCTCCGTCAGACTCATGAGTTGAAATCTCCTCACCCTTTGAGAATGCGAAAACTGTAATGCTGACATACTTGTTCTGTGCCAGAGTCTTTGAAACCACCTGTCCGTCTGTTGCCTGAACCAAATCAGCCAACTTTAAAAACTTCTTCATGATTTATATTCTTTAAAAAAACTTATCCATATTCTTCTCCTTTATGGTAAAAAGCTTTAACCTTCATTACTCTTTCAGTATAGTATTTTTTATATATTTTTCTGTAACAATTGTTAATTTTACAAATTTATTTTACACAATTTTTTGGATTAAAAACCTGCCTCGTTTTCTCGAAACAGGTTTTTATTAAACTTATTAAAACTCTTTACCGCCGTTTACATTTATATCCGCATCTAAATTTTTATCAATCGCGGCTATTGCGGCTTCAAGTCCTCTCTTTATGTCCTCGAGTGCCATATAAGGAGCCACAGGTGTTCTTCTTGCTACCTGTGCAGGTATAAAAGGAACATGTGTAAATCCACCCTTTATATGAGGATATTTCTTTGCCAATGTATAGAGTACACCATACATCAAATGATTACATACAAAGGTTCCTGCCGTATTAGATACTGCAGCCGGAAGATTTGCCTCTCTGATTGCTTCTACCATCGCCTTTATAGGAAGTGTGGTAAAATAAGCATTCTCTCCGTCTTCCAAAATCTTTGTATCTATAGGCTGATTGCCCTCATTGTCCTTTATTCTGGCATCATCCACATTTATAGCAACTCTCTCAGGTGTTATCTCAAATCTTCCACCTGCCTGTCCTATACAAAGAACTACATCAGGTTTTTCTTCCTCAATAGCCTTTGCCACTGTATCTATTGACTTTCTGAATACGGTAGGTACTTCCAGCTTTACGATATCAAATCTTCCGATTTTATCAGCTACAAGCTTCACTGCCTCAAGCGCAGGATTTACAGCATCACCACCGAACGGATCAAAAGCCGTCAATAATAATTTCATATTTTATCCTTTCAAATGCTTATCTAAAAGCACATATATACATCAATACGATGTGAGTAACTAACATAACAATTGCAAAAGGCAATTGCATCTTTATTATTCCATACTTGTTCTTAGTCTCAAGAAGTGCAGCCGGCATAATATTGAAGTTTGCAGCCATAGGTGTCATCAAAGTACCGCAATATCCTGCTGTGAGTCCCATAGCACCTACTACTAAAGGATTTGCACCCTGGTTGATAAGGAATGGAATACCGATACCCACTGTAATAACAGAGAATGCCGCAAAACCGTTTCCCATAATTGCTGTAAAAAGTGCCATTGCAAGACAATATACAATAACAGCAATAATTCTGTTGTTATCAGGAATAATTGTCTCAATACCCTTTGCTATAACCTCACCGACCCCTGCTGCAGTAAATACTGCACCGAGAGCCGCCAAAACCTGTGGCAAAAGTCCTACAGGACCTACATTGTCCATAAGTCTTGTACCGTCTTTTACAGCATACTCTTTCTTGGCACCTGTTACAAAGAATACAACTATCAAAGCTATAAGAGCAGACAAACCTACAGCATTATTTGCCTGCTCTTCTTTCTTTAACACTAAAAGCCACATTTGTGCCTTTCTTTGTTTTAACCAACACTTTATCCGCTTTTGTGATTTCTTTAGTTAAAAGTCTACCCATTCTTTTGGCCACCTTTTGGGCTCATTCTGATAAATTCTCTCTCAAATATAGAGCTGTTATCATTTGTATGCATCGGGAATGAAAGAAATCTTGAACCTTTTTTCAAGGCGTATTCTACCGCTTCAGTAGTAATAAAGGAATAATGTGTGGCGCCTATTATCACATCCGAATAATACATTGTGCCCTTCATTTTTTCTATTACTTCACCGGATTGTACACCGTCTGAGGAAAGTATGGTTATCTTCGGAATAACACCGCACTCAAAGGCCGCCAACTCAAAAATATCGGCTTCTTTAATATGATTTTCATCGGTTATAAAATGTAATACCTCATTTTCCTTTGCCTCTATCCAGTTTTGTATAATACATCTTGCACCTGCAAGAGCTTTTTCATTATCTTTAATAATGACAGCCACCAAAATACCCCCTCTGATATTTTTTTCAAATCACTAAAACAGTGCTTTACCCCTGTCCGTAATAAAGACCTGTCCGTTGCAAATATTTTCATGCTCGAAAAAAGCCACTTCCTCAGGGGTAACTTTATTCATTTCTGTAAACCCTTCTTTACATACCGATTCTTTTTTTCTATATCACATTTACAAAATAATACCGCGCCGCTTGCTCTCCACGGTCTTGCCATATATCCCGGAAGACATTTATAATTTTTATCTTTATTCTTTTTCGATTCTGCATTTATAGAATGTAAATACTCCCTTCGGAGCACATATTATTCCGGGAGAAGCCTCCTCTCCCATATATCCGAGCCATATAAGACTACATTTTATAAAATCGGCTCTTGCATCTTCTTCACCGAAAATATAGTCTACATTGCCATAGATATTGCAGTTAATAAATCTTTGCCTGCCATGTCCTGCATATAATGTGTCCTGGCTTGATTTGAAATTACAGTTTACAAATACGGAATTGTCGGCTTCACAGACCAAAGCCGCCGCTCTCTCTTTATTATGATACTCTCCCACTTTAATTTCAAGGGATAATCTCTCTTCATTTATTTCACATTTACTCTGTCCGTATTCTTCACTGCTGATTTTTCTCAATGCCGTCTTTTATTTCACTCTCCGTCATATACAGATTAAAAAGAGTTTTTCAAAAGTTTATATTCTCGGCTCTGAAATTATATGCAGATTTTTTCAACTATAACCGTTGCGCCCCATCTTTTTTTGCAAAATGCTTATCCTCTCCTTTATTTTTCCTCAAAAATAGCCCGACTCTCCTATGCTTTTTATATTTATAGCCTATTCCGTAATAAAAAGCTTATTGTAGGGCTTACCCCCTCTTTTGCTCTCAATAAGATATCAGGTTTTGTAATAATCACCTGCTCAAAAGTATTTTTTTCATCTGTAAGTATTATCTCTATCTTTTTATTAACTGTATTTAGAAAATTAAGGGGATGTGAAAAAAACTCGATTGAGTTTTTCGCATCTTCCTTTTTGCCCTTTATTTTTGTATAAATGGCTGAAATCATACGCAAAAAAAGCGCAGTTCCCCTACCCCATAGAAATTCTTTTTTGAATCTATGCGGCAGTTCTGTTTCTCATCTTTTTTCTGATATTTATATAAATTATGTCCCTATCGCCACGAGTAAAACTTCCAGTTTGACTGAATGAATACCTCTTCGGACAATTCTCTTGTACCAACGGTCGTTTTTCATAATTCCGTAAGTGCCTTCTGCTTGTATCGAACGGTTCATTCGTAATAACGCACCATGGATACTTTCTAGGTTTTCAATTACTTCCTGATGCATGGAAGTTAGTTCCTGATTGATCCGAACGGTTCGATTCTTATCTGTATTCTTACATTTCTTTGCATATGGACATCCACTACAGTCTTCACATTCATACAGTTCTTCCTTGCGTCCATACTGATTTCCCCTCACATCTTTTCTGCATAAAAAATGGAATGCTTTATCGTTAGGACATCTCATGACTCCTTGCTCATCGATTCTGAAGTTAACTGCACGAAATGGATCTTCATGATATTTCCGATCCTTAGTTTCCTTTTTAAACATTGGAAATTTCATATACTTTTCAATTCCGTTCTGTTCACAGAAAATATAATTGTTGTATGAGCCATATCCGGCATCTGCCACAGGATATTTGGGATAGAATCCATAAGTTTGTTTGAAGTGCTCCATCAAAGGAACGAAACAATCCATATCTGAACGATAATGGTTCACGTCAACAACTGCAATATATTCATCTGCTACACCAATCTGTACATTATATGCCGGCAGAAGCTGATCATTGCCCATGTAATCCTTTTTGATACGCATAAAGGTAGCCGAGTTATCTGTTTTAGAGTAACTGTTTCGGTCAGGACCACAGATTTCAATTTTTTGTATGTATTCTTGAAGTTTCTGAGAGAAAGTAGTCAAGTGTTCATAATGACGCTGTTCTTTGGATTTTCGCTTTCCGCTTCCGTAAACAAATGTACTTGTATCCAGTTTCCATAAAAGTACCAGCTGTTCAACGATTTCATTCAGATAATCCGGTACATACTCTGTGTTTGTTGTGATCTGCACCTCCTCCATGCGATTTCTGCATTGATTTCCTCAATCTCCGCAGTGATTTTTTTCGTAAAAGCTTGTAACGGAACTTTTCGTAGCCTTCTTCCATACCCAGGTATACTTGTTTGCGTTTGCTTCAAACTTGGAGCCGTCGATGTAGATATGTTGCAGATCTACATGCTCCTCGTTAAAGATAGTATGATTGATGTCATTAAAAATGTTTTCAATCTTATCTTGAAGTATTTCATTGATGAAGTATCCAAAGGTTCTGTATGACGGAGTCCGGTGATCCATTAGATACATGAACCTGATATTAACTTTGCAGTTGTCTTCCAGTTCTCTCAGAAGCAGTAACCGCTAGTCATAAATCCGAAAAGTACTGTTTTTAACATGTTGACCGGATTATATCTGAATCGTCCGGTTGTGTACTCCGGAATATCGTTCAGATACTTGTTTAAATCTATTCCTCCCATCAATCTGTCAAATGTTAAAACAGGATCCAGCAGATCCAAACAATCTGAAAAGAAACAGTGGTAAATATCCTTGTTTTGAATTACAATAATTATTGTGTAAAGTTTTTCATCGTAAGTTAATTTTACCACAAAAAAATAGGACCTTTCGCATTAACGAATGGTCCTATTTCTTTAGGGACTTATTTCACAGCCCTTAAACTGCTGTAATCACCGTCTCTTTTTCCGACTTTGATTATTATTTTATTGTCTTCTGTTATCAATTAAAACTCACCCCTGTACATTCACAGTCCTCAATATTTTTCCATAAAAGGATTACTGTCTTTACTGCCTGTAATTTCTATATTTTTTTAATATCAGCTTTTTTTATATTCTTTGCAAATATTCCTCTTTTACACATAGTCGGAAATTGTCCATCATTATCGGAACAACAGGCTTGATATTCTCATTCTTATCAAAATTTAATGTAATATTTTTCAAGTACAATTTCTTCAACAGGCATCTCAGGCAGTCCATACAAACATGCAAAATATTTTTTTACATTTTCACATCTTATATCTCTTGCCGCTATTTTTCCCGATCTTCGGAGTCTTTTCATTGACTTCCATCTTATCCTGATTTTTGTACATAATCTGAATGTCCGTCAGGATCACAGAAATAGAAACATATTTGCGGTAAAAGGCATGCATACATCTTTCATAAGAATATTCTCAAAACAAATATTATCAAGTACGGATTTCTCTCCTCTGCCTCTTCTGGTCTTTATTCTAAGCCCTCTGTCCGTACCTTCAAATATACATTTTTCGACACTTACATCATATACTCCTGCTGCAACCTCGGAACCGATAGTCACACTTCCGTGACCTTTTCTGAATATAGAGTTTCTGATAACTATATTCTTTGCAGGCTTGTAGTGCTTCAGTGCCATATAGTATTTTCCGCTCTTTATTGCAACACAATCGTCTCCCACAGAAATATCCGCACCAAGTATAAGGACATTTTCACAACTTTCAGGATCAAGTCCGTCAGTATTTGGTGAATTGTCAGGGTTCATAATTGTATTGTTTAAAAACAAAAGATTGTCACTGTAATAAGGATGAACAGTCCATGAAGGTGAATTCATTATACAAAGTCCCTGCATCGCTATGTTTTTACAATTATGTAAAAATACCGTATTCGGTCTCCATGCTATATTTTTCTTCTTTGCATCCTTCCACCAGTCAAGCATACCGGCATTACCGTCCAGTATACCCTCACCGAATATGAGTACATTCTCCACACTTATTCCCGTAATAAGTGCGGCAAAGCAGTCCAGCGGATTACCTTCCCATGATCCGATATTGTACTCGTCATTCTCATCACTTGATTGTGTCATACCCGGCAGAATCGGATACTTTTTTCTGTCCTTTTCACCGATAAGTATGGCATCCTTATCTATCCACAGATCTATATTGCTCTTTAAAAATACCGGAGTACATAAATATTTTCCCTTAGGAATATAAACGGTACCGTCCTTAGGACAGGCATTTATTGCAGCCTGTATACATACCGAATCAGTCTTTACTCCGTCACCTGCGGCACCGAAATCTTTTACATTAAGAAGTACATATTCATATTCCGTATGAAAGTTTTTTTTATCGGAATCCTCATTCTCGCAAGTGATATATATATTATAATCATTGTCAGGAAGAAGATCAAAAATTGATATAACATTTTTTTATTTGTTGATATTTTCTTTTTCACCGTTTATAAAAAAACATCATATATTTTTTATTTTCATAAGGAGTATCACAACAGACTTCAATTGTTACACTCCTTTTTAAACACCTTTACAATTTCAAAGTCAATCATATGCCATACCCAACCTTATTATTTCCGTATATGCCATAAGAAGCGGTGCCACACCTTTGGCTTCATTTTTTACAACCGGTTCAGAGTAATAATACTCTGCGCTTCCGTCCCTGTTTTCCTTGCCTCCAAGTCCGGCTACAAGGCAAATTCCTCCAAGTGAGAGCTCTTCTCCCTCAACACACAGATACCTGTCCAAAATACCGTCAAATATCTTCTTTCCGATATCTTCAAATCTTTTCGGTAAAAGTTTATTTCTTACGGCCTTCAAAAAAGCATATGAAATAAGTGCACTTCCTGATGTCTCAAGATAATTGTCTTTATCATCTTTCCTGTCTACCAGCTGATAAAACATTCCGCTCTCATCCTGAAACTTAAGCAAATCGTTTGCAAGATTATAAAGCATCTCCTGTAATCTTCTGAATTCATAGTATAATGACTCATCTATGGCAAGTGCCGTATCCACAAGGCTTAAGATAAACCATCCTATTGACCTCAACCAAAAATTTTTGCTTAATCCGGTTTTCTTATCACACCAAAGCGACTGCCTTGATTCGTCATAGCCGTGATAATACAGCCCTGTATTTGTATCTTTCATTATTCTTTCCACATTTTCAAACTGTGAAAAGCTGTCAATACAAAATCTCATCCTGTTATATTTTGTTTCATACTCCATATAAAATGGCTGTGCCATATAAAGTCCGTCAAGCCAGACCTGATAAGGATAAATTTTCTTATGCCAGAAATTACCTTCATCAGTCCTCGGCATTGTTTTAAGCTGAGAGTATACGGTATCCATAGCTTTTCTGTACTTTTTTTTACCTGTAAGTTCAAAAAGCTTAAAAAGATTCTTTCCGGGTCTTATATTGTCGATATTGTACTCTTCTATATCATAGGTATTTATACTTCCGTCCTCGTTTACAAACGCGGATACAAAATCATCGCAAAAGTTCAGATACTTTTTATCTCTCTTTATTTCATAAAGTTCAAGATATGCGCTTATCATGCATGCGTCAATGTAATTCCATTTGTTTTTTTACGTCCGCTTCTAATCTGCTCTATATTCCACATCGGTGAAGAGGCATCCGAGTTTTTCCAATAAAAAAATCAATATATTTATCAAGTAATATATTTTTTTCTTTTTTTACCATATTAACCCTTTACTCCACCTGCAGATATTCCCTCTACAAACTGATTCTGCGCTATAAAGAATATAATTATTGAAGGTAGGATTGAAATAAGCGATGTTGAAAGTATTCTGTTCCATGCAAATCCGGCATCCGAGTCCATTGCAAGCTTTACAAATATTGTTGCAGGATATTTTGCAGGATTGTTTACATACAAAAAGCGGTCCAGGAAGTCATTACTTGCCCACATGAAATTTAAATAGTGCGCATGAAACAAGTGCCGGCTTTAACATAGGAACTATTACCTTTATCAAAGTCTGTATTTCATTACATCCGTCAATCTTTGCCGCTTCTTCAAGCTCCTTAGGTATATTTCTTAAAAACTGAATAAGCATAAATACAAAATATGTCTCGGTAGCAAACATCGAAGGAACAATGAGCGGCAGATAAAGCTTTGAGCCTACCCATCCGAAAAATATTGTACATAATATACTGCGGTACATTCAAAAACCACCTGTGGCAGGAAAAAGTGTTGACATAAGTATTGCAAATAATACACTTCTTCCGAAGAATTTAAATCTTCCGAAACCATATGCCGTTAAAGTGGATGAAACTATTGTAAATATTACGGCAGGGTATAACATATGAATATGTATTTAACATCGCCTTCCATATATTTATATCACCGCCATAGTTTTTTTCATTGCATTTAAATATCCTTCAAATGTAGCCTTTTTCGGAAGAATATTAAGACCCTGAGAATATCTCATTATTCGGCTTAAATGTAGCTCCGATCATCCATAAAAAGCGGATATATCATAAATATTCCTACCGCTAGTCAAAACGGTGTACCTTATCACAACTTTGTATAGTTCTTTTTTTGTCTTCAGGCTCATTTTTTTATCTCTCCTCATCCGCATAGTAAACCCAACGTTTTTGTGAATAGAATGCTATCGCTGTCAAAACAAGTAAAATAACAAACAACACCCAGGCTTGCGCACTTGCCTTACCCATCTGATAGTTTTTAAATGCATTGTTGTATATTAAAAGTGACATCAAAGTAGTTGAACCTCTCGGTCCACCCTGTGTAATGATATAAGGTCCGTTAAACTCCTGAAATGCCTGTACAAGCTGAGTTATCAGATTATAAAATATTACAGGCGTAATAAGCGGTACCGTAACCGAGAGAAAAACTGTTTCCACTTTCCCGCACCGTCAATTGATGCCGCCTCATAAAGTTCAGCCGGAACTCCTTTAAGTGCAGCAAGGAATATAACCATTGCCGAACCGAACTGCCACATTCTAAGCAGTGATATTGAAAACAATGCCCAGTTGGGATCCGAGAAAAAGCTCGGTGCATGAAGTCCAATCATTGCAAATGCTGTCTGAATAAGTCCTTCATCTTTAAACAGTGCCTTCCAAAGTACTGAAATAGCTACAGATCCTCCAAGGATTGAAGGAATATAGTATGCGGTTCTGAAAAAGTTTACACCCTTTATCTTAAAGTTTAATATATATGCGATAAACAGTGCGGCTACAAGCTTTAGCGGTACCGTTATAAATGCATATTTAAAAGTCACAATCAAAGCCTTTGAGCTCGTTTTTTTATTTGTAAATACATCTACATAATTTTTCTACAGTATACTTTGATATTCCCTTAAACAGGTGAAAATCCGTAAAGCTGAAATAAAGTGATGATGCAAAAGGATAGAGCTTAAAAAAACGCAGAATCCTATAAGCCATGGTAATATAAAAAGAAAAACCTATATTATTTTTTTCAAAACTTTTTTTAAATGTCTTATTTTTTTCAAAAACAATTCTCCTTATAAAAGGGGCTGTAAAACTACGGCCCCCTCTGTCAGATTAAAATATTTATTTTTGCAAACTTAGTTGCTTACATTGCTGAATCCGTCAAAAGAGCATCTTTGCGCCGTCCTCGGCACTGTAATCTCCATAGCTTACGCCGCCGAATACTTCTGTATAAAGTCCGCTTGAACCCTTAAGTGATGAATCGTCAAATTTAGGACTCATACTGAACTCTGCCGCTTCAAGAACCTTCTTATGTGCTTCACCTGTCATAGGATTTATTTTATCTGCCTTTGTAAGCTGCTCAAGAGCCACCTTTGAAGCCGGTATTCCTCTTTCTGTACCGATTATCTCTATACCTTCAGGATCGTTTACAAGGAAGTTAAGTAACATTGCAGCTTCCTTCGGATGCTGTGATTTTGCAGATATTGCATAAAGCATTGATATCTTTGTGAATACACCTGTATTGCTTCCGTCGGCAAGATCCTTAAATTCTTCACCTACAACAAGTTCTCTTGCATCTCCCAATGCCTTTTTAAACTTGCTTGCCGAGCTGTCCCACTCTAAAATACCTGCATATTTTCCGCTGATAAACTTCTCGTTTACATCAAAGCTTGCGGCACCGTCACCGTCAACAGTCTTTATTGAAGGAATAACATGATCCGCCTCAAGTGACTGAATAAACTCTATACCGTCCTTTATCTGATCTTCTGTAAAGTTGAACTTTCCTTCATCACTAAAGATTGCTTCCTTATATTTAGCCTGAAGATAGAATGTCATAAATATTGCTCTGACATACTGTCCCATTGCCAGAGGATAATAGTCATCTCCAAGTTTCTCTTTAAATGTGGCACCTGCCGCTCTAAGATCTGCAAGAGACTTAGGTGTATCAATACCAGCCTCATCAAATGTTGTCTTATCCCAGTAGAAAATTCTTCCGGTCTCGGCTATAGGCACACCTGCAAGTCCGCCCTTTGAATCCTTTGATCTGTCAAGAAGTGCACTGTCATACTGAGTAAGATCGATAACATCGGATACGGTGTTTAAATCAAGGAATGTATCACCGTTTGCATCATAGTTGCTGATCCAGTCCATATTGATCTGTGAAAGATCCGCTGCAGTACCTGACTGGAACTCCAAGGCCCTTGCAGTCTCCCAGTCTGTCCATGCACCGAAGTTTACTTCAACCTTGATATCAGGATTCTTTGCCATAAAAGCGTCTACAGCCTTTTTTTGTTGCCTCATGTCTGGAATCTCCGCCCCACCAGTTAAATGTGATTGTAACAGGACCTGAAGATCCGTCTTCACTCTTTGCTGTTGTAGTTTCTCCGGTTTGTGCTTCCTTTGAAACATCCTTACCTGCATTTCCTGTACATGCTGTTAATGAACCTGCCAATAAAACAGCCATTGCCAAACTTAACTTTTTTTCATCATAATTCTCCTCTTTTTTTATTATAAATATTTATTTTTATAATTTCTTATAACAAAGCAAATCACTGTCACAGACATAACTGTTATAGAAATATTGCTTACCATCATTACTATACCTATACTTGCATCTTTTAAATTTGTAAAATTTTTGAAGAAAGTAAAAGTACCGGTATTCTGAATACAAAGACTCTTGATATATTTAAGAATCATCGTTATCCTTTGTCTTTCCCAAACCGTAAAGTAATGACATCACTGCCGCATTGACTCCCAGGAATAACGAGCCTACGGCTTCGTATCTGTAAACTTCTTTGATCATTTTTGCAAAATGAATATCTCCTCCTGCAAAAATATTACTTAAGAAATCCAGTCCCAGTAAAGTTGCCGTGCATATTATAAATCCCATTACGGTATTTACAATTGCAGTATTATAAAATGCGCTTAACACTCTCCTATATTTGCCTGCACCGAAGTTCTGGCTTATTATTGCACTGCTGCCGTCTTGAAAATCCGTTTTGCGGTGATGTTGTAATTCCTCCAAGAGTATTTGATACTCCCAATGCTCCAACCATCAAAGCTCCATATACGGTACTCATGCTGTTTATAAGGGTCTTTCCCAAAGAAAAGAATATCTTTTCCGCCACAACAGGAATTGAAAGCAGATACATATCATTTACCACATTTTTTTCTAAAAGCTGATAAACTTTTAAATCAAATGAGAAAATACTTTCTTTTTCCAAGACTGTTGTATATTGCAAATATAAGCAATATACTCTGAGACAATAAGGTGGCAATTGCAATCATATGCAATCCGCCGTTGAATATGTATACAAATATTGCTGTAAGTATAAGCTTTGATACCAGTACAAGCATATTCATCCACAGTATTCTTGATGTGTTCCCCCTTGACCTCTCCACTGCAATATAAATATTATTTATAAAACTTACAGCCATGGTCAAAATTTCAATACTGAAATATGAAGCACCGGCTTTTATAAGTATATCCGGTGTTGCCGCCAGTTTTAAAAACGGTTCTGTCAGCGGAATAAATACAGCCAACATCAAAACCGCAAATACTGCAGCTGTCAAATAAACAGTACTTACTCTTTTTTTGACCATATCATAGTCGCCCTCTCCGAATGCACTTGAAATCTTTATTCCGGCACTTACTGAAAGACCGCCCGATATGGCAGACAATAAAGCTATAAGCTGTGACAAATATGCTACTGCAGAAACCGATTCGGCATTTATATGGGCAGCCATTATTGTGTCAAATATTTTGAACAACTGACTGAGTCCCTGATATATCGCCAGCGGCATACCTGTATAAATAACCAATGCAAGCATATCACCATTTAAACTTCTCTCTCTAAATGCTTCATCCCTGCTACATTTGACACTTTCACTCATACTTTTGCCTTTCGTTTAACTAATTTATACAACAGCTTAAGCCAAAAAACCAACTGAAAATAGTGCAAAACAAAGTAAACTACTGTTTTTTTGTTATTTTTAATTAAGTACTGTGTTATAATGTTTTTTTAATCACTGATTTAAGGAGGCCTCATGAGAGTATCAAATTCCGATATTAACAGAATTTATGTGAACATCGCGACCAGAAATAACAGCTATAAATTTAATATGCCTGACAATCACTTTCATATGTATTATGAATTATATTATTGCAAGGCTTCAAAAATGTACTTTTTTTATAGAGAATCAAATGCTTGAGATGAATACAGGAGATTTTTTACTTATTCCGCCAAGAGAAATGCACTATACAAAATATACTTCCGATACTCCATGTGTGAGAATAAATATTTACTTTAAGTATAGCGATCTTGTCGACAATATTTATATAAACAATGACACTTTTAAAAACTATTTTTCAAGCAAAGAGGTATTCCATGTGCCTGCAGCCTATCAAGGTAAAATAAATGAGCATCTTCAAAGTATGCTCACTGAGGATAAGCTTGATGATGAACACAGCTCAAAGACTCTCAGGCTTTTATTGAAAGAATTATTCCTGTACTGTATCAGACTCTGCTCTTTTAACCGTTCTACACCGGCTATTATAAATACCACCGACGAGCATATGCTGACATTGGCAAAGTATATTACGGACAATTATGATAAACCTCTAACTCTTGATGATATTGCGGATATGGCAGGACTAAGTTATACCTACTTCAGTAAAAAATTTAAAAATACTACAGGAATGAGATTTAAAGAATATCTGAACTATGTAAGGTTAAAGCAGGCCGCCACAAAGCTTGCCACCACAAAACTTACCGTAACGGATATAGCAATGAGCTGCGGATTCAATGACAGCAACTACTTTAAGGACGCCTTTAAAAAAACCTACGGTCTTTCTCCCAGACATTACAGAAAATCAAGTGATGCACAGATTGATGAATAAATTATGTCTAAATTTTTAATAAATACTTACACTCTTCTACATTTATTATCTTGTATTTAATGTTACTATTATTATAAGCTTTACACTTGATTGTTTTTATTAGGAGGATGAGTATATGAAAAAAATAGATCAAGTTTTTTGTAAGGTAAGCGCAGGTATGTTGATATTTGCCCTCAGCATACCCGGCTTACTTGTTGGATGTTCAGGCCCACAGCCTAAAACCGAAGGTGCAATTTATGATACCGGAAAGGTAGCTGAATATGCCGCTCCTTATGTAAGTTATGATGCAAATTATAATACAGAGGAATACAATACTGTTGATGAAAGTAACTTCAAAGCTGTAGCTACTTCACCACTTTCCACATTTGCAGCTGATGTAGACACGGCGTCTTATGCAAATATCAGGCGTTTTATAAATTCCGGAGAATTACCGCCTGCTGATGCGGTAAGGATTGAGGAAATGCTGAATTATTTCCACTATGACTATCCGCAGCCAAATGAGGGTGAGCCATTCTCGGTAACTACTGAAATTTCCGCATGTCCATGGAATCCCGACACCAAGCTGATGATGGTAGGAATGCAGGCTAAAAGTATTGAGGAACTTGAAAAGAAACCTTCAAATCTTGTATTCCTTATAGATGTATCAGGATCTATGGAAGAACCGAATAAATTGCCTCTTGTTAAAAATGCATTCTTACTTCTTTGCGAACAGTTAAAAGAAAATGATACTGTTTCCATAGTTACATATGCAGGAAGCGATCAGGTTGTACTTGAAGGTGCAAAGGGATCGGATTCAAAAGAAATAATGGATGCTATAGAAGATTTGGAAGCTGGAGGAAGTACTGCAGGATCTGAGGGTATAAAGACTGCTTATGAAATTGCCGGAAAAATACTTTAAAGCAGACGGAAATAACAGAGTTATACTTGCTACCGACGGTGATTTAAATGTCGGAATCACAAGTGAAGGCGAACTCACAAGGCTTATAAAGAAAGAAAAAGAAAGCGGTGTATTTCTTTCCGTTCTGGGATTCGGTACTGAAAATATAAAGGATAACAAGATGGAAGCACTGGCTGACAACGGAAACGGAAATTATTCATATATCGATTCAAGATTTGAAGCAAAGAAAGTACTTTCAGAAGAGCTTGGTGCAAACTTCTTTACTGTAGCAAAGGATGTAAAGTTCCAGTTGGAATTCAACCCTAAATTTATAAAGGGATACAGACTGATAGGCTACGAAAATCGTATCATGGATGATGAGGACTTTAAGGATGATACCAAAGATGGCGGTGAAATAGGCTCAGGACATAGAGTAACCGTATTATATGAAATAGTTGACAATGATTCACCTATGGAAATAGGTTCAGACCTTAAATATCAAACTACTTCCGCCAATGATTCAAATGACCTTTTTAAATATTGCAGTAAGATATAAGGAGCCTGATTCCGAAACAAGTAAGGAACTCAACTACCCTGTTACAACTGAATCCATCAAAACCGAGATGTCTGATAATATGAAGTTCGCCGCTGCGGTGGCGGAGACCGGCATGTTGCTTCGTGATTCGGAGTTTAAGGGCAAATCAAGTTATGACAGCGTTGTGTCATTACTTGATTCAATTCCCGATATCAAAAAAATGATACAAGTAAGTTGGAATTTTTTTATTACTTGTAAAAAGATGGCTACATTGACGAAAGAACAATAATAATCAAATAAAACTATACTTCCTCCCCGCATTCAAAAACATATCTATCTTTTCATCAGTTGTTGCGAGGGGGAGGTTACACCCGGGAGTAAGCATAAATCCTTTTTTACATTTCTTTCCGGCAAGAATACATCTCTTCACTTCATCTTCTATATTTTCCTGTGTTCCGTTGCAGATGGTATAAACCGGTGCCACATTTCCTGCAACCATCTTTGAATCTGCAAAAAACTCACAAGTCTCATCTATATCCATCTCATTGTCCACACTAAAGAGGCCTATATCCAGATTTTTTACATGTTCCCACACCTTTTTTGTATTACCGCAAACATGATAGCTTGGTGCTCTGCCTGATTTTTCCTTAATATAAGAGCTGATTTCCAAAGTGTATGGATATGCAAAGTCCTTATACATTTTGGGGCTTATCATAGTACATGAAGCTATAGGATCCGCCATTGAAAAACCTATATCCAATACATTAAAAATATCCACGACCTTTTTTTACATTATCTGTTATATATCTCAAAAATTCATGCACCTTATCAGGTGATTTTATCATGGCTTTTAAAAGTTTATCTGTTCCAAGTACAAATCCTGCCAAAGTTAGCGGTCCTGATACGGAAGCTCCCACTCCACAAAATCCGTCTGCAACTTCTCGTAGCCTTGCAGTCGCATTATAATACATCTTTAAGTTTCCGCTATCAAGTGTGATATCCTTTAGCTTATAGAACTCATCAATACTGTTTATAGGATGACTCTCAACATATATAAGCCCCTGCTCGGAGTAATGCGGCACTACTCCCATTGCCTCTGCAATGCCGTAGGCATTTGGACCCTACTCCCATTCCGTCCAGACCGAATCGGTTCATAGATACTATATCTCCCATTACAAGGCTGTCTTCATTTCTCCAATACTCTCTTGTATTTTTTCCTATAAGTCTTGCCTTTATCTCGCCCAAAAAAGGATCCATCATTATTCTGTCATAATCTTTTTTTTCAGCTATTGCTTTTGCTCTTTCCACAGGTGTCATCTTATCATTAGGATGAATCTTAAGTTCCATATATTTTTCTCCATTATCAATCAAATCTCAAAGCCTTTTGCAAATATTTTTTTCATACTCTTCAAGCTTTGAAAGTTCAAAATACTCAGTCTCCACAGAGATTTCAGTCATATACTCTATCGCATTTTTTTATCAAGAAGAGCCGTATACGCTCCGGTCAAAGAGGTATTTCCAAGGTATTCCACCTTTCCCTCAAATTCCTTAGACAATAGTCCCACTCCAAAGAAAGAGTCCATACTTATATACTTACCGAACTGCCCGGCTATACACACTCTTGTTATATCACAGGTTTCAATTCCGGCTTTTTTTATAAGAGCTCTTATTCCTGAAAGTATCGCTCCCTTGGCAAGCTGTACTTGCCTTATGTCTTTTGCTGTAAAAATAAAGATTATCATTTATTTTTTTATAAAAGGCTTACCGGAATCGTCTGCTTTAATAAAACTATGATTACTGTCAAGACATTTTTTTATCAATAGCACCCATTTTATTTATAAAACCTGCCTTTAAAAAGCTCTCTTACCATAGAAAGTACACCGCTGCCACATATTCCGATCGGCTCTGTATTTCCGATAGTAGTATAAGAGATATCGGCCTCATCAATGTGAAAATCATCTATCGCACCTATTCCTGCTCTTATACCGCATGAAATATTCATACCTTCAAGTGCAGGCCCTATAGCACATGAGGTGGCTAAAATATTATTATCTGTTTTTAGAAGCATTTCACCATTTGTTCCGATATCTATAAAAAGTATATTTTTATCTTTATCGTCACAAATACCGCTTGCATATACTCCTGATACTATATCAGAACCCAAAAATCCTGATATATGCGGTAATGTTATAAGTGTAGCATAAATATCAATACCGATATCTTTTGCACATACTCTTTTTTTACTTCTGTAAATCCCGGTAAAAACGGAAATTTACCAAGGCTCTCAACACTCTCTCCAAGTAAGATATGACACATTGTAGTATTTGCTGAAACTACAAGTTCCGCTATATCCTCTTTCTTTATATTGCTCTCATCAAGTAATTTATTTATAAGCGTATTCAAAGTATCCACTATACTTTTTTTGTAAAAGCCAAAAAGTCCTCTGGGATTTTTCCAATGTAAATGCAATTCTACTCATCACATCAAAGCCGAATTTAACCTGTGAGTTCACATCGGCAACCTTTGAAATAATCTTAGCATTCTTTAGATCTATAAGCTCCATAGCCACTGTAGTAGTTCCTATATCTATAGCAATGCCGTACTTTTTCTTGTATATTTGTATGTATGATTTTAGGTGTAAAACTCTCGGTAAGTACGATACTGTCAGGCTTTTTCTGATTCAAAAGATTTTTAATATAAACTCTTTATCCACTTCATCTATGGAATGCATACAGGCAAGCCTATATCCGGATTTTATATTTTTCTTCTCCCAAAAGTTTTTCTCACTTATGGAAACATCCGTACTTTCAAGCTTTATCTTGCATTTCCCACATACACCAAGTCCATTGCATGCAGCATCTATATGAATATTTTTCTCTCTTAAAAACTCCAATATCGTCATATTTAATCCAATCTAAAAGCTGTAATCCTACCAATTTCACCACGAAAATGTATACATATGCCGGCTGTTATATGCTCACCATGTTTTTGATAATATAGCCTCAACTATTGAGGAATAACTGCCTTCAAGTTCTATCTGCTTAAAAGTAAAAATCTCCATATGATTTCAATAGATTACTAAGTTTGGGGCATAGATGAAGTCTACAATCATTAGACTCACATAAATTCTTTAATTTATATATAAGATTAAGCAAAATAGTATCAATATATACTCTTGCACCTTTTTTTACCCAAAAAAATTCAATACTTGATAGCGGATCGGCAAGACTTATTATTTTTAAATCCATCTGATATTGCTGTATCTACTCTTTTTTTATCAGCTCGGTTTTCTATCTCATGGATTTTTTTCTTTTATAATATCTTTGGGTTCATCCGATAACCTGTCATATTTTATTAAGTACTTATATACAGTATTAAGCTCACCGATATTATCAAAAAGTCTGTAATATGCCTTCAAGCTCATACACATTCTCTTTATATAATTTATTATAAACATCATCTGCCGGATATTTATCATTATACCCGCAAAAATAATATATCTCTCATTGGCTTAGGGCCTGATTGCAAAAGCTTTTTTTGCTACACTTACAGCTTCTATAGCATTATCCGAATATGCATCTGCACCTATCTGCATTGCAAAGTTATGAGTGATCGGACCGCCTCCCACCATAACTTTTACATTGTCACGATATCCGCTTTCTACAAGTCCCTCTATAACCCTTTGCATTCCATACATTGTAGTTGACATCAAAGAAGACATACATAAAAGCCCTGCCTGATGTTTAATTGCAGCATTTACAAAATCTTCTACAGCAACATCTCTTCCAAGATCTATCATCTCAAAACCGGCGGTTTCAAGCATTATCTTTACAAGATTTTTCCCGATATCATGTGTATCACCCTCTATTACACCGATTACCGCCTTTATCTTCTTATCGACATTCCCCTCTATTTTCCCTTTTAATACATCAATACCTGCATACATCGCATCGGCACAAAGTAATAATTCCGCTATATAATATTCCTCTTCATCATAAAGCTTACCGGCTTCCTCCATTCCCACAGTCAATCCGTCAAGTATACCCTCTTTTTCCGGATAACCTGCCTGCAGATATTCCTTTGCAATATCAACAATCGCTTCATCTTCCATATCTCTTACATAATCCGCCATCAGTCTCAAAAGTTCTTCTTTACTTCTCATATTAAATATCTGCTTAAAGCCTCAAAATTTTCTCTTCAATACTTACTATCTTAATATAAAAAAACATATGAAGCTATTATATATCTTTTGAATAAAAAGTATACTTTTTATCGTTTTTTTGAATATATATAGATGTTTCTATATATATTTGATATAATTCTAAGCATTTAAATTCAAAAAGAAAGGGTATGAATTTACAAAATTATGAAAAATCTTATCATTCGGACTTGCCGGCATGATGCTTGCAAGTACACTTTTAGCAGGATGTTCTACAACTGCAAAACCGGAAAAGTACAGAGGCAAACAAGGAAGCGGCAGAGTCTACAACTGCAGGTACATCATCAGAAAAAACTGTGATCAAATTATTGGTTCCCGGCTATGACGGCGGATATTTAAAAAAAGAGCTTGATAACGGTATCGCAGGATTTGAAAAGGAAAATGAGGGTGTAGAAGTGGAAATAGTATCCGTAGGTTGGGATGAGCTCAACTCAAAGATAGTTTCACTTTATCAGGCAGGCGATGCACCTGATATCATGCTTACAGGTTCAAGAACATTAAAGCAGCTTGCGACTCTCGGTATAGCTGAGGATTTAAGTTCTTATATAACAGACGATTTTAAGGCAAACAGAGTTGAGTCTGTTTTGGCAACAGGAAGCGTTGACGGAAAGCAATACGGTATTCCTATGGCATTCTCATCAAGAGCCTTATATTACAGAAGCGATTTGATAGAAACACCACCAACAAACTGGGACGAACTTTTAGCAACTGCTAAAGAAGTTCACAGCTCTAATCCTGATGTATATGGATTTGCAATTCCTACAGATATCACAAGCGGAACTGATGAACTTTTAAACTTTATATATCAAAACGGTGGTGCTTTGGTAGATGATAAGGGTGAGATTACCTTTGATACTGAGGCAAATGTGGGTACTTTAGAATATCTTAAACAGTTCAATGATGAAAAGCTTGTTCCTGATGTTGTAAGCACTGCAAGAGGTGACCAGGCTACATTATTTGCAAACGGCGATCTTGCAATGTTCGTATCAGGTCCATGGGAGAAGGAAACTCTTGATAAGTCTGCCGATACAGCACCTTACAAGGTAGCAGTACTTCCTGAAGGTAAGCAAAAGGCTGAAACCTTGGTAACAGACTCTTATGTTATCTCAAGTATCAGCAAGAACAAAAGATCTTGCATGGAAATTTGTAGAATTTATGGGACAGCCTGAATATCAAAGACCTGTATCAGAGGCTTTCGGTTGGTTCCCTATATTAAAGGAAGAGTTTGAGGATGAAAGATTCAAAACTGAGTTTATGCAGGCATTTGCTGCAAGCATAGAGTATGGTATCAGTGAGCCGCAGGTAGAAGATTGGGACAGCTTCAACAAGGCATTCCTTACTGCTGTACAAAAAGCTCTTACAGGTGAGATGGGAGCAAAAGAGGCATTAGATGAGGCACAGTCTGAAGTCGCAAAATAAAGTCTCTTCAAATAGAGCCGATTTTAAAAAAAGATTTCAACCTTATATATTGCTGCTGCCTCTTTTTATAGTAGTGGCATTATTATTTGGATACCCGATATATCGCATTATATCGGGGTCTTTTTTTAAGATTGCAATTATCAACGGTGAAATGAACTTTGTCGGTCTTGAAAATTTCAAGAAAGTTTTCAGTGCGAAATTCTTTCTTCCTACTCTCTCACTCACTTTCAGATATGCTGTAGTTACGGTTTTTCTTAAATTGTCTTTGGGATTTATCATGGCATTATTTATGAACAGTGATATGTACTTTTCAAAGTTTCTAAAGTTTATGTCACTCCTGCCATGGGCAATGCAACAGGTGGCTGTAGCTGTTATATGGAAGTGGATACTGGATGGAAATTATGGCTATCTGAATTTCTATCTTCAAAAACTTGGATTGATACATGAAAATATAAGCTTTCTTTCAAATCCGGGTATGGCATTTTTTGCCGCTTCATTTGTGGATACCTGGCTTGGACTTCCAATGGTCTCTATGATATTTATGGCAGGACTTTCAAATATAAATTCTTCACTTTATGAGAGTGCAAAAGATAGACGGTGCAGGCGTTATAAGCAGGTTCATTCATATCACCTGTCCCTGTATCAAGAGAGTATTTCTGGTTACATTAACTTTGGTAGGTATATGGACTTTCAATTCCTTTAATGTTATCTTTGTTCTTACAGGCGGTGGTCCTATGAGAAGTACTGAAACTCTTATGCTGAAAATATATGAGCAGGCTTTCTCAAAATTCAATCTGGGAGCTGCATATGCACTCTCCTCTGTAGTAGTTATAATACTGTTTATCTTTACAATGCTTTATTATAAGCTGGAAGTGGAGGAGGATTGATATGATTTTTAAAAGAAAAAAATATTCAAAGCCATAAGAACATTCTTTTACTCTGTATTTGTTTTTATATTTATCAGTCCCATATTTATTATGTTAAATACCTCTTTGAAAAAATATGAGGATATAACAAAATGGCCACCTACATGGTTTAGGGCTCCACTTGAATGGGTTAATTATAAGACTGTTTTAATAGGTGAAAAAAGCATATTGCCTGCACTTTTGACAAGCTTCTATGTTTCCACAGCTTCGGCAATCATTTGTCTTTTGATAGGAATTTTAGCCGCATATGCTGTGGCAAGGTATAAATTTAAACTTAGAAAAACCGTGCTTTTGATTATAATACTGACTCAGATGTTTTCAGAGGTAATACTTGCCTCACCGATATATATTGTATTTAAAAATCTTGGATTGCTTGATACCAAACTTGCACTTATTATTGCAAATGTAGCTGTATGCCTACCTATGAGTCTCTGGCTTTTGTACTCTTATATAAAGGATATACCTGTAACTCTTGAGGAAGCCGCATGGATGGACGGTGCTACAAGGCTTGAAGGCGTAAGATTTATTCTTGCCCCTTTAATACTTCCTGGGCTGCTTACAACAGGACTTTTTGCCTTTATCAGAGCCTATGGTGATCTGCTTTTTGCCCGAACATTTATATTGTCACCGGAAAACAGAACTGTAGCTATGGCACTTACAGATTATCAGTCACTTTATAAGACAACCTGGGAAACTCAGATGGCTGCAAGTTTCATCACCATGATTCCGACACTTATAATATTTATTTTCATTCAAAAATTTCTTATAAAAGGGCTGCTTGGAGACAGTATCAAGGGCTAAAAAAGAGTAAAACCTTAATATGGGGTTTTTACTCTTTTTATATCTTATTAGTATTGATAAATTTTTCTCACCGTTTTTTTCCGCAAGAATATCAAAATTAAAGTCTGAGAGATCGGCTTTTTAGTACCGCTCTTTCCTCTTTATTCTTCCATTCCATAAAAATCTTACTTCCTGTGCATTTCATACTAAATTCACTCTCATTTAAAAATACAGGGAATGTATGGCGGAATCTAAGCATTTCAAGCTGCTTTAAAACGATATCTCTTTGTAATCCGGCTTCCATCTCTTTAGTATTCAGATTTGTACGGTTGATTTCCTTATGTCCTCCGGCTCCTGCTCTCTTTACCGCTTCGTGATCATTCTTTCCTGCAAAAAGATCCAAATACCACACTTGTGGCTTTCCCGGCATAAAGATTTGAATAGCTCTGGCAAGAAGCATTCTCTTATCCTCTTCACCCAGTGCACTGTAGTAAGTGGCATTTACCTGATAATATACATTCTTTTGGCCGTGCAGATCCTTTACATATCCACCTCTTTTTACAACTGTATCTATGACGGATTGAATCCTTTCCTCACTGATAAGTCCCTTTAAATCAAGTAGAGGTATACCGTCATGGCAGCCGAGCATATTTACTACTTGTATCTTCTTTTCCACAAGTTCATCAGCCCATTTTTTTAAGACTTCGCCTGATTGCTGTTCAAAAGCATCTATAATAAGTCCCGGAAGGAAGAAATCATAAGTCATATAACCCTTATTTGCTATCTTCTCATAGATTTTTTCCTCATAGCTTGCGTGAATCTCAGGTAGTAGTCTCACATTATATTTATCAGCCAATTCTCTCACCTTTGTAAGTACATCCCAGGTGGCAGGCTCATTTAAGAAATTCTTCTCACCTACCTCTTTCGGAGCATAGGCAAAAGCATCCAATCTGACTATCTTGGCACCATAATCTGCCAATGTCTTTAAAGTATTATCATAAAACTCCCAAACAAGAGGAGATTTTATATTAAGATCCATCTGTCCAAGATATTTTCTCTCAGACTCCAGCTTCTCACAAAGTTCTTTCTTTTTGATCATCACTAAGTTTATTGCTGTAGATATTTGACTCGTTTAAAATCTTTTCAGGTGATTTACCCTCACAAAGCCCCTTATTTAATAGATTTGCCAATCCGTCCGCTATACCGTACTGTACCCCTGTAATATTTCTGATATCCACAGCATCCAAAGTCGAATATCTTACTTCCTGATAAAATGTATTCCAATAAGGAACTTCTTTTCCGTCAGGAAATCTAACCATCAGTGTGGGCAGGCCCGGTTTTCTAAAAAACATATCCTTTATAAGCTCATGTTTTGGCTGTATATAACCTGACTCAGTCATCTCGCCGCAGCCATCCCAAAATTTATTCCAATCAATGAAAAAATCTCTGTACTCTGACTTCTCACCGTTTTTTATAATATCCTGAAACTGTTTGGAAAGCACCGAGGCATGATTCAGTATAAAATCAAGCTTTAAATCAACTCCAAGCTCATCAAGCTTTTCCAAATCCTCTTTTTTTGCAAAAAGCTCATTTAAAGAATAATCAATTACTGAAAAACCTCTGTCGAGATCTGTATGGAAGAGACTTGGCAGTATATAAAAAGATGAAAATACATCCTTTAATTCATTTTTACTGAGGAAATTTGCAATATCACTTAAGTTCCCACCAAGACTGTCCGGATATGCATTAAGCATCGGACCGTTATTATTTTTATTCACACTACCCACCTACATTCCTATATATTTACAATATTCTTCATAGCTTAGTCTGTCACCGCTTGGAGTAATAATTATCTTTGCCTTATGTGCCTGATTTATCAGTGATTCCTGCTCTATATCAAGTACCATGGTTGTAAACGGACTGTCAATTCCGCAGTCACGATTCCTTAAAAGTCTGTATTTCAAAGTTTCTGCCGGAGTATTGTGTATGAGTATCGGAATATCGACTCCATTGAAGCAATCACTGTTTCCATGTGTCCATTCAATTAAAAGAACACCCACATTTTTAAAATCCACATCATCATACCATATCTGTGTATTGCTTCTTCCCATTCTCTTTAACCAGATTTTTTCCGCTCCTGATTTAAATTGGTCAACAACATCCTCAACTTCCTTAAATGCAAGCTCATTGCCAGTACCGAGGTACTCCTTAAGTGCATTACGTCCACCGTTTATATATGACTTGTACCATGGATATTTTTTTATATTTTCAGGATCTGCATCATTACCCTCTTCTTGCAGCTTATGAACTGTTTGAAAACGTTCTTTATTGTACTCTCCGTCCTTTACCAGACCTTTTAATCCGCCTTCTCTAAAAATATGTAGGCGCTCTGCATCATTGTACTCAGGGATTCTTCGCGGATAATTGTCTCCACCCAAAATATAGCTTCCTATTCCTATATCATTTAAATAATACGAAAAGCACTGCGGCTATTCCTGATTTTCCAACACCTGAACAACCTGATACAGATACAACAACCTTTCCGTTACCGTTTTTACTCTTAACTTTTTCAATCTCATCAAGCAAATCAGGGAAAATCCTGCCTGCTCTGTCAATATGATACTCTGTTATAACAACCTTACTTCCCGGTACATCAGCCTGCTCTATCTCCTTAGGCAGTACCGGTGGCTTCCAATTTTTAAACTCTTGCATAAGTATTCACCTCATATACTTAACTTTACTTATTTTTTTAGTTTTTTATACTAATCTTCCCCCAAAAACAAGCACTCCATATGAAAACTGTTTCATATGAAGTGTAACATAATATTGAGCCATTTTCTATGTATTTATTTTTACCTGTCTGTATACTTTTTAAATTCTGCGACACTCATATCGGCTCTTTTTGCCGCATCCGAAATACTTAGAATTCCGTCCTTTACCAGAGAAATAAAGTACATTTACAGTACCCTTTTTAATACCCTCTTTAATGCCTTCTTCTCTTCCTTTTGCTATCCCCTTTTCTATTCCCCTTGCTTCTACTCTGTCAAGTACCTCACACATAGTTAAATGCTCCTTTCCTTTCACCTCGTTTATGGTCTCTTCAAATCTGTAATCATTCGTCATCGCAGACATCAGCATCAACAGTTCATCTACATGCTCAATTACTGCATCTCCCGGTACATATTTTTTATTTACACGCATCTGATACAAATAATCGTACGTTGAAAATTGGACTTTAAGACTGTTTCTTAAAGTCCAAACTTTTTGTCTGATAATTTCTATAATGAAAGCTTACTATACTATTTAATATATCCTCTGAATCTCTCTTCACTCATACCGGCTCTTTTTGCCGCATCTGAAATACTTAGAATTCCGTCCTTTACCAGCGAAATAAGCACATTTACAGTACCCTCTTTAATGCCTTCTTCTCTTCCTTTTGCTATTCCTCTTGCTTCTACTCTGTCAAGTACCTCACACATAGTTAAATGCTCCTTTCCTTTCACCTCGTTTATGGTCTCTTCAAATCTGTAATCATTCGTCATCGCAGACATCAGCATCAACAGTTCATCTACATGCTCAATTACTGCATCTCCCGGTACATATTTTTTATTTACACGCATCTGATACAAATAATCGTACGTTGAAAAATTGGACTTTAAGACTGTTTCTTAAAGTCCAAACTTTTTGTCTGATAATTTCTATAATGAAAAGCTTACTATACTATTTAATATATCCTCTGAATCTCTCTTCACTCATACCGGCTCTTTTTGCCGCATCTGAAACACTTAGAATTCCGTCCTTTACCAGCGAAATAAGCACATTTACAGTACCCTCTTTAATGCCTTCTTCTCTTCCTTTTGCTATTCCTCTTGCTTCTACCCTGTCAAGTACCTCACACATAGTTACATTCTCCTTTCCTTTCACCTCGTTTATAGTCTCTTCAAACCTGTAATCATTCGTCATAGCAGACATCAGCATTAACAGTTCATCCACATGTTCAATTACCATATCACCGGCTACATAGTTTTTTTATTTACACGCATCTGATACAAATAATCAGCCAGTATCCGAAAAATCACTTTTTGAACATATCTATCTTTTTCTCTGTCAAGATATGCTATTTCAAATAGATTTATTTTTGAAATCATTCACATATGGTTTGATTCTTTCATCTATTTCAAAAGTTCAAATAAGCTCTTTGGCTGATTCCATCTACTATTATACCCGAAATATAATACTAATGTAATCACAGGATAAAGTACTTCTTTGCTGTTCTCTTTTTTGGCCTGCTTGACATACTCCGTTCCGTCATATCCAAAGACCCTAAGCGGCATTCTCTTTTCCGGTTTTGTCTGATTCTCCAATCCGAACATTGATAATTTTATCTTACTGTTATGCCAATATTTTGCAATATCCCTATACTGTGTCCCTATACTGTGTCCTTATCCTGCCATCCATCTTTAAAAGTACTTCCCGGCAGTGCATCTGTCAAGCTGTCTTCCTTTACTATTTTTCTCACCTTTAAACAGTAACACATTTATAATATCTGCGAATACATCATTATACCTTTCAAGTGTCTTTTGTGTAATATCTTTTTCTTTGTTGCCCTTCATACTACCTCCGTTAATGCGACTGATTAGATTTCATAGAAATTGTTTTAAGAAATAAAATTTGAAAATAAAAACAGAAATAAGTTCTATTCACTTGGCTTCATTTTTATGATGAATGTAAATATTTTTTTCAATAACAATATTCTTAAATCATCCTTCCGGAACTTAAAGTATGACAACAGAGAACCAAAAAAGAGACCGCCACACCGGCAGTCTCCCTTCTATCTTTATTCTTCATCGCTGGAAGCATCCGCTTCCTCAGTATCAGAACTATCTTCACCTTCTGTAACCTCTTCAGCATTCTCCATCTCAAGAGCCTTTTCTTCCGACTCCAAAGCTTCCTTTGCATCAGCTATCAGCTCTTCTTTGATATCAAGAAGTGCAGGATCGTCCTCACTTAAGATGATTTCATCATCATCCCCGATGAATTCGTCTGTATTCAGAGTTACGCTTCTGTATCTCTTCATACCTGTACCTGCAGGTATCAGCTTACCTATAAGTACATTCTCCTTAAGTCCTATAAGGTGATCCACTTTACCGTTGATAGCGGCTTCTGTAAGAACCTTTGTAGTCTCCTGGAATGATGCCGCTGAAAGGAATGAATCTGTAGCAAGAGATGCCTTTGTAATACCGAGCATTACCTGCTTACCTTCTGCAGGAGTCTTTCCTTCTGCAATAAGCTTCTCATTCATATCATTGTAATCCAGAACATCCATTGAATTTCCCGGAAGTACATCTGCATCATTGTTTTCTTCTATTCTTACCTTTTTAAGCATCTGACGAACGATAACCTCTATATGCTTATCGTTGATCTCAACACCCTGAAGTCTGTAAACTCTTTGAACTTCACGAAGCATGTAGTCCTGAACCGCACGAACACCTTTTATCTTAAGGATATCATGTGGGTTTACACTACCTTCTGTAAGCTCGTCACCGGCCTCCAATACGTCTCCGTTTCCAACCTTTATTCTTGAACCGTATGGAATCAAATATGTCTTTGATTCACCTGTTTCATTGTTTGTAACAATGATCTCACGCTTTTTCTTGGTATCCTTAAGTTCTACAACACCACCAAACTCTGTGATGATTGCAAGTCCCTTAGGTTTTCTTGCCTCGAAAAGCTCCTCGACTCTAGGAAGACCCTGTGTGATATCTCCACCGGCAACACCTCCGGTATGGAAGGTACGCATAGTAAGCTGTGTTCCCGGCTCACCGATAGACTGTGCAGCTATAATACCTACCGCCTCACCTACCTGTACAGCCTGACCTGTAGCCATGTTTGCGCCATAGCACTTAGCACAGATACCTGTATGTGATTTACATGAAAGTATAGTTCTTATCTTTACGCTGTCTCTTCCAAGCTTCTCAAGTACCTTCATTACCGCAGCGGCTCTCTTTGGAGTACACATATGATTTGCCTTAACTACAACTTCTCCCGTATCAGGATCTGTTATAGTCTCTGCAATATATCTTCCGGTGATTCTCTCCTCAAGACTCTCAATAACTTCCTTACCGTCTGAGAATGCTTTAATTTCCATAAACGGAATTTCCTTGCCTTCGCAGCAGTCCGTTTCACGAACTATTAAGTCCTGTGAAACGTCTACAAGTCTTCTTGTAAGGTATCCTGAATCGGCTGTACGAAGAGCAGTATCTGAAAGTCCTTTTCTGGCACCGTGAGCTGAGATAAAGTACTCCAAAACGTCAAGACCCTCTCTGAAGTTTGACTTGATAGGAAGCTCGATAGTATGTCCTGTTGTATCCGCCATAAGACCACGCATACCTGCCAGCTGCTTTATCTGCTTATCGGAACCTCTCGCTCCAGAGTCAGCCATCATAAAGATATTGTTGTATGCATCAAGTCCGTCAAGCAGGTCTCTTGTAAGCTGCTTATCTGTCATATCCCAGGTCTTTATGACTTCTTTGTATCTCTCTTCTTCAGTAATAAATCCACGGGCATAGTTCTTTGCAATTCTGTCAACTGTAGCCTGCGCATTCTTTATGAGTTCAGGCTTACTCTCAGGCACTGTCATATCTGAAATAGAAACGGTCATAGATGCAATAGTTGAGAACTTGTATCCGATTGCCTTTATATCATCCAGTACTTCCGCTGTTCTTGAAAGTCCGTGTACATTGATAACCTTTTCAAGGATCTGCTTACACTGCTTTTTCTTTACGAGGAAATCAATCTCAGGCTTTAACTCATTACCCGGAATGCTTCTGTCAACAAATCCAAGATCCTGAGGTATTATTTCATTAAATAAAAGTCTACCCACTGTTGATTCAACAGTATCTGATAAAACTTCTCCGTTTTCAAGCTTTTTGCTTATTCTGACCTTTATCTTAGAATGCAATGTAACAATCTTGTTGTCATATGCAAGAATCGCCTCATTAACACTCTTAAAGAACTTACCTTCACCCTTTGCTCCCGGTCTTTCCTGTGTCAGATAATAGATTCCCAGAACCATATCCTGTGAAGGAACGGCAACAGGTCCACCGTCTGAAGGCTTAAGAAGATTATTTGGTGAAAGCAAAAGGAATCTGCATTCTGCCTGAGCCTCTACTGAAAGCGGCAAATGGACAGCCATCTGGTCACCGTCAAAGTCAGCGTTAAACGCAGTACATACAAGCGGATGAAGCTTGATAGCCTTACCCTCTACAAGTACAGGCTCAAATGCCTGAATACCGAGTCTATGAAGTGTAGGCGCTCTGTTAAGCATTACAGGATGCTCTTTGATGACTTCCTCAAGGATATCCCATACATCATTTTGCATTCTCTCAACCATCTTCTTGGCAGATTTTATATTATGAGCTGTTCCCTTTTCTACAAGCTCTTTCATTACGAAAGGCTTAAAGAGCTCTATAGCCATCTCCTTTGGAAGACCACACTGATAGATTTTAAGCTCAGGTCCTACTACGATAACAGATCTTCCCGAATAGTCAACACGCTTTCCGAGAAGGTTCTGACGGAAACGTCCCTGCTTACCCTTTAACATATCTGAAAGTGACTTTAAGCGCTCTGTTTCCCGGACCTGTAACAGGTCTTCCTCTTCTACCGTTATCTATAAGAGCATCTACAGCTTCCTGTAACATTCTCTTCTCGTTTCTGATAATGATATCAGGAGCACCAAGCTCCAAGAGTCTTGCCAAACGATTGTTTCTGTTTATAATTCTTCTGTAAAGATCGTTCAAATCACTGGTAGCGAATCTACCACCGTCAAGCTGTACCATAGGTCTGATATCAGGCGGTATAACAGGTACATTTGTGAGTATCATCCACTCAGGCTTATTTCCCGAGCTTCTGAAAGCTTCTACAACATCAAGTCTTTTGATAATCTTTGCTCTCTTTTGTCCTGTAGCATCTACCAATGCTTCTTTTAATTCTACCGACTCTTTTTCAAGATCGATATTGCTTAATATTTCTAAAATGCTCTCTGCACCCATACCCGCTCTGAATGAACCGTAGCCATAGGTGTCGATTGCATCTCTATACTCTCTTTCTGAAAGCACCTGCTTATAGTTGAGGGCAGTGTCTCCACCGTCCAATACTATATATGATGCAAAGTATAATACTTTCTCCAAGATACGAGGTGCAATATCCATGATAAGACCCATTCTTGAAGGAATTCCTTTAAAGTACCAGATATGAGATACAGGCGCAGCCAGTTTGATATGACCCATACGCTCTCTTCGTACACTGGACTTTGTTACCTCTACACCACATCTGTCACAGACAGTGCCTTTGTAGCGGATTTTCTTATATTTACCACAGTGACATTCCCAGTCCTTGCTCGGTCCGAATATTCTTTCACAGAAAAGACCGTCTCTCTCAGGCTTTAATGTCCTATAGTTGATAGTCTCAGGCTTTGTAACCTCACCATGAGACCACTGCAGTATTTTTTCAGGAGAAGCCAAACCAATCTTAATTGCATCAAAAGAAATTGGCTGATAAGCATCATTGTTTTCAGGCATAAAATTTGCTCCCTTCTATATAAAACGATAAATCGACTTCATTGATTTTTGCAGATGCCCTTAGGGCATCTGCTGTATAAGTATTCACTCCACTTTCAGATTATTCTTCAAAATTATCTGTGTCATCAAATGAATCTTCGTTATAGGAGGAATCATCCCCCGAATCTATATCACCATCATAGTCAGCATCGGCACTCTGCATATCGGCTGCATCTTCCGGAACGGATACAAACTCGCCGTCCTTTACTTCCTGCTCACTATAACCTGCAGACTTGAAATCTTCTCTTCCATGGTGTCTGCTCTCACCCTCTATAATTGAGTGAATGCTGAGATCTGCATATTCCGTATTCTCTTTAAGTTCCACTTCTCTTCCGTCTTCTCCGAGTACACTTATATCAAGTCCCAAAGACTGAAGCTCTTTTAAAAGTACCTTGAATGACTCAGGTATACCTGCATCAGGTATATTCTCGCCCTTGATAACGGCCTCGTATGTCTTCACACGTCCTGTAACATCATCGGATTTTACTGTCAGGATCTCCTGCAATGTATATGATGCACCATAAGCCTCAAGAGCCCAAACCTCCATCTCTCCAAATCTCTGTCCACCGAACTGCGCTTTACCGCCAAGTGGCTGCTGAGTAACAAGTGAGTATGGTCCTGTAGATCTTGCATGAATCTTATCGTCTACCATGTGGTGGAGCTTCAAATAATGCATGTGACCTATTGTAACAGGGCTGTCGAAGTACTCTCCCGTTCTACCGTCACGAAGTCTTACTTTACCGTCTCTTGAAAGAGGAACACCTTCCCAAAGTTTTCTGTTCTCAAGATGTGAACCGAGATATTCTACAACTCCCGGATCCAGCACATCTTTATATTTATTCTCGAAGTCGTCCCAATCACCGTTTACATAGTCATTTGCAACTTCAAGCATATCCATGATGTCATTCTCGTTTGCACCGTCAAAGACAGGAGTAGCTACATTAAATCCAAGCGCCTTTGCCGCAAGTGAGAGGTGAATCTCAAGCACCTGTCCGATGTTCATACGTGAAGGCACACCCAATGGATTAAGCACGATATCAAGCGGTCTGCCGTTTGGAAGGAATGGCATATCCTCTACAGGCAATACTCTGGAAACAACACCCTTGTTACCGTGACGACCCGCCATCTTATCACCGACAGAGATCTTTTCTCTTTTGTGCTATATAAATTCTTACATTCTGTGTAACACCCGGAGCCAATTCATCTCCGGCTTCTCTTGTAAATACTTTCGCATCAACAACAACACCGTAAGCACCATGTGGTACCTTAAGTGAAGTATCTCTTACCTCTCTTGCCTTCTCACCGAAAATTGCACGAAGAAGTCTTTCCTCTGCTGTAAGCTCCGTCTCTCCCTTCGGGGTAACCTTTCCTACAAGTATATCACCGGCTCTTACTTCCGCACCGATTCTGATAATACCTCTCTCATCAAGATCTTTAAGAGCATCATCACCGACTCCCGGTACATCTCTTGTAATCTCTTCAGGTCCGAGCTTAGTCTCTCTTGCCGCACATTCGTATTCCTCGATATGAATAGATGTATATACATCATATTCTACAAGTCTCTCACTAAGGAGTACGGCGTCCTCGTAATTGTATCCTTCCCATGTCATGAAACCGATAAGCGGATTCTTTCCAAGGGCTATCTCTCCATTATATGTAGAAGCACCGTCTGCAATAACCTCACCGGCATTTACATGGTTGCCCTTAAACACTATAGGCTTTTGATTATATGAGTTTGACTGGTTACTTCTTGCAAACTTGATAAGCTTGTAAGTATCAAGTACCGCATCATCATCTCTTTTAATAACAATCTTATCTGATGAACACTCAATTACAGTTCCTGAATTCTTGGCAACAACGCAAACACCTGAGTCTACTGCAGCCTTGGTCTCCATACCTGTACCTACTACAGGTGCATCGGTAATCATAAGAGGCACTGCCTGTCTCTGCATGTTTGAACCCATCAGCGCACGGTTAGCATCGTCGTTCTCAAGGAAAGGAATCATGCTTGTAGCCACTGAGAATACCATTCTCGGTGATACGTCCATCAAATCTATATTTTTCTTCTTAAACTCTGAAGTCTCATCACGGTAACGTCCTGAAACATTGTTGTTTACAAAATGTCCTTCGGCATCAAGCGGTTCATTCGCCTGCGCAACTGTGAAATTATCCTCTTCATCCGCTGTAAGATATACTACTTCTTCCGTAACTCTCGGATTCTCAGGGTCCTGTGACTTATCCACAACACGATAAGGCGCCTCTACAAATCCGTATTCATTTACTCTTGCAAAAGCTGGCAAGTGAGTTTATAAGTCCGATATTAGGTCCTTCAGGTGTCTCTATAGGGCACATTCTTCCATAGTGAGTATAGTGAACGTCTCGAACCTCGAATCCTGCTCTTTCTCTTGAAAGACCTCCCGGTCCCAAAGCTGAAAGTCTTCTCTTATGTGTAAGCTCTGAAAGAGGGTTGTTTTGGTCCATAAACTGGCTCAGCTGTGAACTTCCGAAGAACTCCTTAACTGCTGCAGTTACAGGCTTAATGTTTATAAGTGATTGAGGTGTAATAGACTCAATGTCCTGAGTGGTCATTCTCTCTCTTACAACTCTCTCCATTCTTGTAAGACCGATACGATATTGGTTTTGTAACAACTCTCCTACCGCTCTTATTCTTCTGTTTCCTAAGTGATCGATATCATCCTTGCTTCCGATATGCTCTTCTATATGCATATTGTAGTTTACAGTAGCGAAAATATCTTCCTTTGTGATATGCTTTGGAATAAGCTCATTGATATTCTTCTCAATAGCCTTTATAAGCTCCTCACCCTCATTTTCTTCCAGCAACTTCTGAAGTACAGGATAATACACCTGCTCTGTAACTCCGATAGATTTAGGGTCTGTAAGCTCAGGTACATAGCTTTCAATATCTACCATCATATTTGAGAGAACTTTTACTTCACGTTCTACTCCTTTTATCCATACGGCAGGAATAGCCGCATTCTGTATTGCTGTTGCAGTCTGAGCATCAACTACTGTATCTGCCTGTGCCAATACTTCACCTGTATTCTCATCCACCACATCTCTTGCGAGAGTATGTCCCTTTATTCTGTTCTTAAAATGGAGTTTTTTGTTGAATTTGTATCTTCCCACCTTTGCCAAATCATATCTTCTGGCATCGAAGAACATTGCTTTAAGCAAACTTTCAGCACTGTCTACTGAAAGAGGCTCACCCGGTCTGATCTTCTTATATAATTCGAGCAAACCGTCCTGGTAATTTTCAGACGGATCTTTTGCAAAACTCGCCATAATCTTCGGCTCCTCGCCGAACATATCTATAATCTGAGTATTTGTTCCAAGACCGAAAGCACGCAAAAGTACTGTGATAGGAACTTTTCTTGTTCTGTCCACTCTTGCATAAAAGATATCGTTAGAATCTGTTTCGTATTCAAGCCATGCACCTCTGTTAGGTATGACCTGAGACATAAATAGCTCTTTACCTATTTTATCGTGATCGATTGTATAATAAATACCCGGTGAACGGACCAACTGGCTGACTATAACTCTCTCCGCACCGTTTATTACAAATGATCCGGTATCTGTCATCAGTGGTAAATCTCCTAAAAAGATCTCATGCTCATTTATCTCATCCTTATCCTTATTGGTAAGTCTGATTTTCACCTTTAACGGAGCTGCGTATGTTGTATCTCTATCCTTACACTCTTCTATGGAATATTTAACTTCATCTCTTGCCAATTTAAAAATTGACAAAATCGAGGCTAAAATGTCCCGCAAAAATCTTCTATAGGAAATATATCCCTAAAAACTTCTTTTAGGCCTGCATCCAGGAACCATTGATATGAGTCTTTTTGTATCTCTATCAGGTTTGGCATTTCCAGAACTTCTTTTTGTGTCTGGAAACTCATCCTCATGCTCTTTCCGGAAGTTATCGGATGCATCTTGCTTCTATCCATTGACGTTTCACCCCTGTATATTTTTTTATTCTATGAATTTAGATTTTTCTATGTTATAATTAGAGCAATCTATTCAATTTGTTTAGCCGTTAGGCAAGTTACATTGGACATTTTTCACGTCCAAACACCTCTAAAAGGGCACAAAAAAATCCCTACAATAGTGCAACTTTCATCTTACAAAAATAAAGTCAACATGTCAATACGGAACATATGTTCATTTATTTTTCAATTTTCCACATATCTAAAAATGCCCCCTTATAGAGTAATAAGTATTTTTTTAACTCATTTGCTCTAAAAGGAGGCATAATCAATCAAATATAATATTTAATTTTTTTAATCTTATCGTATTACCGCATTTGATGATGTAGCGGTTTCTACTGCACTAAGTCTCTTCTTGATCTTGTTCTGCCTGCTACGGAAGCATTTTCAGCTATCTCAACATTAAATCTGACAGTTTCAAAGTTCTCTGAACTTATTTCCACTTCATTATTTACCTGATTGAATCCGTCAAGCGAAAGATCGATAAGCTGAGTGTATCCGTAAGTCATATTTGCTGTAAGCTTATATGTAGCAGCATTTCTAAGATTATATCCTTTATTGTAAGTAACACCGTTTACGGTAACTGTTGCCTTACCTGACTTTATAAGTTCTGTAAATCTCTTAAGTACTGCTTTATCAGTATCATCAAATTTCAGCCTTACATAATTATCATAGCCCTTCTTAATCTCTGAACCTGTAATAGCCGGTGTAGCTATCTGTGAAGATGTAGTATAGCTAAATCATCCATACCCTCTCCCTTAAATACAAGTTTGTCTGAAATTCCCTTTATCTTTCTTGATTTTATGTAGATTACATTATTGTTGTCTACTGAAAATACATCTCTGCCCAGTGTTGATATTGTACCTTCTTCAACCCTTACATCGTTTACTTCTACGGCATTAAGCTTCTCTATAAACTCATTAATCTTTGCAGTATCACCCTTTAATGTAACGGCATATACTTCGGCATTATTATACTTTGTAAATTCAACCTTATCTACTTCCACAGCATTAACTGTAGGAACTACCGGTGCAGGTGCAACGCTTTCCGCAATGCTTCCGTCAGCATTCATTGTAAATGTAAGATCCTTATATCCATCCGCCTTTACAACAAAATCAAACTTATTATCTGTAAAACTGTTTGCCTTTACAGATAACTGACTTATTTTACCGCCATAAGCTGAATCATTATGCGCCCTAAATTCTTTTGTATTTCCAAATCCGAAACCTATAATACCCGCTTTAGAATAATCCTCACCATTTACACTGACACTTGTAACAGCTTTAAGATATTTCTCAAGGTCGGATTCATTCATGCCATCGAATTTCACTGTAAGCATATTGTAGAATATCGAATTCGACTTTTTGCCTGTCTTTGCCTTAGGTGCATCCTTGCCCTCTTCCACTACAGGTGGAGTCACAGGGGTTACGGGTGTCACAGGGGTTACCGGCGTTACAGGTGTGGTATTTGCTTTCTCTGCAATGTTTACTTTAATAGACTTTACAGCATAATTTCTGTCGCTTGACTGAAGGTATATAGTATACTCACCTGCATTTTTGAACAATCCTCCGCGAAGTGTAACTTTTCCGTCCGCAACAGTATAAACTGAATTTGAAGTATAACCGCCTGCAGATGCGGATATTACGTCTCTAAGTGTACCGTCAGGATTTTGAACCTTTACGCTACCAAGCTTACTAAGGAAATCGCCCTTCTTGGCATCATCGTCCTTAACAGCCTTTATAACTATTTCTGAATCCGTTTCATGCTTTTCACTTACATCACTAAGTTCCACTTCTTCCAAAGTACCTGTGATGGTAAGGTCAAGTTCTATCTTCTCAAAACCTATAGAGTTAAGAGCAAGTTTATGTGTTCCTACAATAGGAGCAAGATATCTGTTAAATGCACTCTTATATAGTGTAATACTCTTATAGTCTGCACTTACTTCATACTGCTTCAAATACTTATCGCCTCTAAGAGGTGATGAACCGTCAAGTATAACAGACTCAAGATTCTTTAAGAAATCCGCGTTGTCTGTAGTGATTGTAAAGCTTTCCGCATTTGCCTGTGTGAGACCTTCAAATGTAGGTGCAGCTTCTCCTACAATATTACCGTAACGATAAATAGTTCCAAGCTTACCGTTTTCAAGCACGTTCTTTACATTTCCGACAATATTTCTTGTAGTTGCATCCTCAGACTTGATATAGTCCTCAAATGTAAGAACCTTTCCTTCAAGTTTTGCATCCTTATATGCATCCACAAAGTTGTTAAGAGGATATAATTTACTCTTATCTTCTCCAACAATCGCCTCAGGTGACTGCTCAAGCCACCAGTTCATTACAGCATCAGATTGCTTAGTTCTAAGCCCGATTTCATTTAAAATCATTGCATTTACAAGCAGATCATAATCATACATAAGGTATGAATTTATATTCATGCTTCCGCTTGCTCCGGATGTAGCATCAGCCTTACCGCCTGTCTTACCCGTAGCACCTGAAACTGAATCGGCCTTCTTTCCTGAACCTGATGATGAAGAACTTCCTCCACCTACAAGAACCTTTGTAATTGTTGAAGACTCTCTGTTTCCTGCATGGTTTTTACCTACTGTAGGAGCAGATATTGCATCAACAGTCTTAGACTCATCACTGACAGGTGTTGTTGCTACGGATGAACCGTCACTCTTTAATACTTCAAACTTCTTTGTAAGAGTCTTATACCCCTTTGTATATATTGTAGCTGTATAAACTCCGGCTACATCTGTATACACCTTACCTGAAGTACTGTCTGTTCCTGTAATCTGTACAATATCCGATATATTATGCCATCCTGAAATCTTTCGGCAATTCAATAACACTACCGTCAGGCTTTGTAAGTGTTACTCTGTACATTACAACACCCACATCATTTCCAAAGCTCTGATTGTTTTTCGGATCAACTATCCTGAACCTGATATTTTCTCCCACCTTAGGATTTGGAGTTGTACTGTCACGCATTACCTTAAAGTTTGTACTGCTTACAAGAGATATAGGAAGACTTATTCTTTCGTTTCCGTTTGCAGAACCTATACTTACATAGTAATCGCCTCTGCTTCTGGCATTATTTTGTGGAAGAGGAATATTTATAACTCCCACCTTTTGCATACTTTGTCTCTACAGACTTATTGTATATAAGGCTTTGAGTTTATAATATTGTGGTCTTCATTTAGAAGTTTAATATTGTTAAGTCCTTCAAACCACTTCTCCTGCTCCTCATTTTCAAGCTGAAGCTTTATCTTTATGCTACCTGTTCCTACATTGTCTATCTCCGTTACAGGGATATAGTACTGTGAAGGAACTGCAGCAGCTGCTGAATCTACCTTCTTTGACTGTAATGTAAATGTAGTCTTTGAAGCATTCTTTCTTACCTTGCCGGCATTGTCAAATGTCTCAAGGTAGTAGTCAAACTTTGTGATAGGACCGTTTGATAATACATACTTAGGTGCCTTTACATCAGTCTTTGTTATATTCTTTCTCTCACCGCCTGCAAGCGTGATGTCCTGAGTATCATTATCAGACTTTTTTACAATCTGTAATGCAGAAGGATTTGATACACTTGAAAGCCACTTAACAACATGTCCGTCATCATCTACTTTTGACATGTTTGAAGTAACATCTACTCCGTCTACCAATACTTTGTAATCATCAATAGTTCCATATTTGAATGTAACTACAACATACTCTCCGAAATCTGTATTTACATTTTTGGTATAGTTTACATATGCAAATTTATCATTATTTGTTTCTTCAGTAGTTGCGGTTCCATTATTTTCTGTATTACCCGCGTTATTTGAAACCTCACTGTTTGAGGTATTTCCTGCATTATTTGCAACTTCACTACCTGTGTTGTTCCCTGTAGTTCCTGCGTTTTCATTGTTTGAAGCCACATTATTTCCTGCGTTGTTTTCTGTGCCTGCCACATTATTATTTGCACCATTGTTTTCTACTATATCAGCACTGTGCTCTACATCACCTAAAGAATATCCTCTATTTCCTGAAATCGTATCTGTACCTGCGTTTTTGATTTTGGTGATACGATTGTTGAAGCGCTGTTATTTTTCTGTGGTATTTCCACCTACAGATACTGTATTTGAACCGTTTCCGCTTCTTGAATTGCCACCTCTTGAACTACCACCTCTTGAGCTTCCGCCGCCTGAGCCGCCTCTTGAACCGCCTGAGCCGCCTCTACTGCTACCGCCCGAACTGCCCTTAGAACTTGTTGTGCTCTTTTTTGCAGATGACTGACCGGCATTATTTTCCGACACACCTGCTGTAGAAGAAAGTCCTTTTCCCTGTGAGAATACAACTTTTCCGTCTTTTTCCCATTTACCGTCGGCATTAACTTTGTAACCGTCAGGAGTTGTGGTATTTACAAGAAGTTTACCCTGATCAGGTCCACTTTGAGGATTGAAATAATAGCAATAACCGTCGATCCAATTCCATCCTGTGAGCATTATACCCTCAGCAGCTCCCTTAGCTGTATTAAGGAAATACCAATATCCTGCATTATCCTTCTTCCAACCCGTCTGCATAATACCGCTGTCGGTATCAAGATAATACCAGCCGCTTGGAGTCTGAGTCCAACCCAAAGCCTTGTTGCCGTTATCATTTATATAATTCCATCCGCTCTGTGTGTTCTTCCATGAACCCGCAAAAGCCGGTGTAACCTGTGTTGCAGCCATCAATATGCTTAATGCTCCAACACCTACATTTAAAAATAGCTTCCTTTTCATAAATCTCCTATTACATTTGGTTAGTGGCCACTAACTCACGAACCCAAATAAAGGGAATGTTGCGCTACAAAAAAGCATCAAAATCAGAATGTAGTAATACGTTTTGACCAAATACTCTTGCAAAAACACTCCCCTTTGCATTTAAGTTCTATTATATTACATCTGTTAGCTTCAGCTAACTCTCGTGAGTATACTAAAAGGTTTTATTTATTTCAAGCTGTTTTTTTATGTACTTTTTTTGTATTTTCAAGTACTTTTATTAGATACAATCTACAGAATCAAAATTTTTCACCCTTCTAATTTGATATATATTTATCAACCGATCATTATATTGACTGATTATTCTCTATTCACCGGCAAATTCAGTATCTATATTTACATGTATTTTGTACTCCGGAAACTCCTCTTTCAAAATTCTGTTCACATTTTTCCATGACGGTTTCAGATTTAATATCAAAGTCTCTTGTTATATCACAATAAATGGTACTGTCTTTTGTCATCAATAACTATTCCATGATAGTTAATGATATGCCTCTCATTTTTCCTTGTAGTTTTTCAGTATTGACTTTTATCTTTATATATTTCTCATCATTTACATCTACCGAATAAAATCCGAATACAAGAAATACATTATATTTATCATAAATCTTTGTCTGAGCCTCATGTAAAAATAGGATACATCTCACCGATACTTCTGTTATCCTCTATTTCCACATTTATAGACCCTGTATAAAAAAATCAGGTCCATAGTCGTTTAATATAAGGTCAAAGCAATTTATAACACCTTCGGTATTTCTTGCTATCTCCTTTATTCCCCTTACCATCTCACCGTCCACTCTTTCACCAAGTATTTTCTTTACTGTATCTGATAATACTTCATAGGCAGTCTTTAAAATAAATACCGAAATAATAACACCGGCAATACCGTCCACAGAAATTTTTGTAAACATATATATTAATGTGGATATCAGAGTGACTAAAGACACTATAGCATCATTTTTTGCATCAGCACCTGAGGCAATCAATGCTCCCGAATTATATTTTTTACCGCTGTTTTCAGTAAAAGTACCAAGAACAATTTTAGCAACAATTGTTGCAATAATTATTATTGCAGTAACAATACTCGTACTCATCTCTTCTCTGTTAAAAATAGCCTTTATCGAACTGATAAGAGATTGAAAACCGGTAATAAATACGATACCTCCAATCAAAAGACTTGTCAGATACTCCGTTCTTCCGTGTCCGAAAGGATGTTGCTTATCAGGCGCCTTACCTGCAAGCTTTGTGCCTATTATCGTAATAAGTGATGATGATGAGTCTGTAATATTATTTAAAGCATCACTTACAAGAGCAATTGAGCCTGAAAGTATTCCAAGCACTGCCTTTAACGCTCCCAGTAACAGATTTGTTACTATACCTGTTATGGATACACCTATAATTCTTTTTCTTCTTTCATTTGCATCCATTCTAAAATTGGATGAATTTATATCTTCGCTCATTGTTCTTAGATGTTTACACATCTTCTCCTTTCTTTATATAAGCCTACATTATACACTAAAAAAAGATTGTACACAATTACAAAATTGCATACAATCTCTTTTTATATTGAATTTGGAACATCCTGCTATTATAACAGAATGGGTTTGTATTAATTTTTACCTAAACATAGTCTACAACATCAATGTATTTCATCAAAAGCTCTTTTTCAGCCTCTATATGCTTTGATAATCTCTGTGCAGCTACTATTGAAAGCCATCTTTGTACATACTGTTTTGCCGTATCCGACTTTTCACAGTATATATCCATGTACATATCCGCAAGCTCTTTATCTGTGAGTGCAAAGAGCAGGTAGGTATTTGCCGCATCTCCGGCAGCATTTCCCTGAGTAGCATGAGACCAGTCAATTATTGAAACTTCACCATCTTCTCCTATAAGCACATTGCTGGGATTGAAATCGCCATGACATATTTTGGTATGCTTTTTCATTCCGTCAAGCTTTGTCAAAAGCTCATATCTTATAGTTGCACTGAGCTCCTTCAAATCATTTATCTGTCTGCTGAATTTTAAATTCATTCTGTTAAGAAGCGGTGATGATTTTGAATGGATATCCAGCTGTATATCAACAAACATCTCCATGTACTTTCTTGTATTTTCCTTGTCAGACTCCATGATTTCTTTTAAAGTCTTACCGTTTTTCTTAAGCATTATGATTGCCCATCCGCCGTCCATCTCTTCTACGGCCAGCACCTTTGGAACATTAAGTCCTGTCTCTTCTATTCTTGCCTGATTCAGTGCCTCATTGAATACATCAGATTTTGGGTGGTTACCACTGAATGCTTTAATAATGCAATCATCGGTTTCATATACTTTCTTATGCTGTCTCTCTAAAATAAGCTTTTTATTTGTCAAATCCATAATTTCAACAGATGTATAATACATCAATCTCCTTTCTAAATTAAGTGTACCTTTATCGTTCTTTTTATTATCTGCCGTAATAAGCGTCCATATACAGCTCTTTGATCTCGCTTATAAGCGGATATCTTGGATTTGCCGGAGTACATTGATCATTAAATGCCTGCTCACTCATCTCGTCCAATGTGTCTAAGAAGTATTTTTCCTCTACACCATAAAGTGCTATAGTCTCTTTTACTCCGATGATCTTCTTTAATTCCTCTATTTTATTTATAAAGTTTTCAAATATCTCATCATCATTTTTTCCTGTTACTCCACAGTATTTAGCAGCCTCTACATATCTTTCTTTTGCCTTAGGATACTCATACTGTGGGAATGTTCCCATCTTTGTAGGTACATCTACAGCATTATATCTCATTACTCTTGTAAGTATAATCGCATTTGCAAGACCATGTGCTATATGATGGAAGGCACCAAGCTTATGTGCCATTGAATGGTTTATACCAAGGAAGGCATTTGCAAAAGCCATACCTGCAAGGCATGAAGCGTCAGCCATCTTCTCTCTTGCAATAGGATCTGCACTTCCGTTTTCATATGCTGAAGGAAGGTAATCAAACACAAGCTTCATTGCTCTTAGCGCAAGTCCGTCTGTATAATCTGTAGCCATTATGGATACATATGCCTCAAGAGCATGTGTAAGTACGTCAATTCCTGATGCAGCTGTAAGTCCCTTAGGCTGATCCATCATATTGTCAACATCCACTATAGCCATGTTTGGAAGGATCTCATAGTCCGCTATAGGCCACTTTATACCTGTATCCTTATCTGTAATAATAGCAAATGGAGTAACTTCACTACCTGTACCTGATGATGTAGGTATCGCAACAAAGTATGCCTTCTCACCCATCTTAGGGAATTTATATACTCTCTTTCTGATATCCATAAAGTCCATTGCCATATCTTCAAAGTTAACTTCAGGATGCTCATACATAACCCACATTATCTTTGCGGCATCCATAGCCGAACCGCCACCAAGTGCTATAATTACATCCGGCTCAAAAGAAGCCATTGCCTTTACACCCTCTCTTGCACACTGAAGTGTAGGATCCGGTGTTACATCATAGAAGCATGTATGTCTTATACCCATTTCATCAAGCTTCTTTGTAATAACCTCTGTATATCCGTTCTTATAAAGGAATGTATCTGTTACTATAAACGCTCTCTTCTTATGCATTACATTTCCAAGCTCATCAAGCGCTACAGGTAAACAACCTCTCTTAAAGTAAACCTTTTCAGGAGTTCTAAGCCACAACATGTTCTCTCTCCTTTGTGCTACAGTTTTTATATTAATAAGATGCTTTACACCTACATTCTCTGAAACCGAGTTTCCACCCCATGAACCGCAACCTAAAGTAAGTGAAGGTGCAAGCTTAAAGTTGTACAAATCACCGATACCGCCATGAGCCGCAGGAGTATTTACAAGTATTCTGCAAGTCTTCATTGCACTTTCATGGATAGCAAGTTTTTCCTTCTCATTTACATCTATATAAATAGCTGATGTATGTCCATATCCACCGTCTGCAACAAGTCTTTCAGCCTTAGCTATAGCCTCGTCAAATGTCTTAGCCTTATACATTGCAAGCACAGGTGAAAGTTTTTCATGAGCAAACTCCTCGCTTATATCGACAGACTCCACCTCACCGATAAGTATCTTTGTACTTTCAGGTACGCTTACACCTGCCATTTCCGCAATCTTAAATGCAGACTGTCCGACAATTTTTGGCATTTAGTGATCCGCCTACAATAATAGTCTTTCTTACCTTATTAAGCTCATCTTTCTTTAGAAAATAACAGCCTCTAAATGCAAACTCTTTTTTTACTTCATTATATATACTCTCCATTACGGTTACAGACTGCTCTGAAGCACAAATCATTCCGTTATCAAAAGTCTTTGAATGTATTATTGAGTTTACCGCCATCTTAATGTCAGCTGTTTCATCAATGATAACCGGAGTATTTCCCGCACCTACACCTATTGCAGGCTTACCTGATGAGTAAGCTGATTTAACCATTCCCGGTCCACCTGTAGCAAGTATGATATCAGCCTCATGCATTACCTCATTTGTAAGCTCAAGTGAAGGCACATCTATCCAACCGATTATTCCCTTTGGTGCACCTGCTTCAACTGCCTTTTCCAAAAGCATTTTAGCAGTATAGTTTGTACAATCCTTTGCTCTTGGATGTGGACTTATTATAATGGCGTTTCTTGTCTTAAGTGCCAAAAGTATTTTAAATATAGCTGTGGATGTAGGATTTGTTGTAGGAATAACAGCAGCTATAACACCTATAGGCTCTGCAATTTTCTTTATTCCAAAGATAGCATCCTCTTCAATTACTCCGCAAGTTTTAGTGTCCTTATATGTGTTATAAATATACTCAGCCGCATAATGGTTCTTTATAACCTTATCTTCTAAAACTCCCATTCCGGTCTCTTCTACCGCCATCTTTGCAAGCTCAAATCTTGCCTTATTGGCAGCCAAGGATACTTCATAGAATATTTTGTCTACCTGTTCCTGAGAGTAGGTCGCAAATTCTCTCTGAGCTTCTCTTAGCTCTTTCATCCTGATGCTTAAGTTATCGATATTATCTACAATAAAAATTCTTATCTGCCATATTTCCTCCGACATAATAAAAATATATTTCGTTATTTTTTTAACACAGTTAGATAATACTATATTGTTATTTTTGTCAATATAATATTTCAAATTTTATTCCTTTTAATCATTGAGTTTCTAAAGAAATAATATTATAATTTCTTTTAGAGAGGAGGTTTTATGCCGATAATCAAATCCAGTACAGACTTACGTAACAGCTACAATGATATCTCCACATTTTTGTCATAACACAAACGAACCTATATTTATTACCAAAAAAACGGTCGAGGTGACTTAGCCGTTATGAGCATTGACTTATATAATAAACTAACAAGTAAATATGAACTATATAGGCTTCTGGAACAAAGCGAAGATGACTTTTTCAAACGGTCATACATTAAGTTTTGAGGAGTCCACGAAACGTCTTCGAGAGGGATTAAATAATGGAACAGTATAAAATAGCCACCACACCAATCCGGTGCAGTGGCTATAAACTATTTTATTCACATACCAACTCTATCAAAAATAGTATTCCTTTTACTTTTGTAAAATGCACTTTACTATCCTATTCCAATTATTTTTGATTTACATTTTTCTGATGCGCTTTAATCTTTTTTTCATTGCCCAATCATAATGGCTTGCAGTTGCACTTACAAAAGTATGAACCCAAGAACACTTCCTCCAACCCATTTATAAACACCTTTTGAAAAGAGTTCTTCATCTGTAAATTTTTCAGCTAACGCTAATACATCACTATGTGATTTATGAACCATTTTAATTGCGTCTTCAAGAGAAGTGTTTTGATGTTTCTTCCAAAACTCCACATTCATATCTCCATAAGTTTTCCAGTTATATGGTTCAGGCAAAAATGGTTTTTCTTCTCCCTTTTGATTGGAATGTACCCAATTCAAAATAAGCTGATGCCATTCATAGAGATGGATTAAAACATCTCTTAAGTTTTTATCTCTTCTCCAATGAGCTTCTTTTTTCTTTTCATCTTTTGAAAAATCAAACGGTGTGTTTAACTCTTCCTCTGTCATCTTTGAAATAAGTAAATTTAACTTTTTCATAGTTTTCCTTTAGCAACAGTCATTAAATCATTTTTTTGTCGTTGGTCTTGACATAACAAATTCCTCCTATTTAACTGAATATCTTAATATGGTTTTTTTGCTTTTTTTCTTCTGATGTTCTGTTTTTATTACTTAGAGTATATTTCTTTATGAAAAATCACCTATTCTTGTAAGATCATGTTTTTCTAGCAAATTCATTCATCTGTTCAAATGATTTTTGGCTCATCATCATAACTTCCGGCATGTAAAAATCTGAATGGATTTACCTTCTTCTATTTCTCTAAAACTCATCTCATCATACAATGCATTAGGCTTTTTTTCTTTTTTTATATTCTCAAGTGCCTTTGTGAATATTTCTTGTGTAATAAAAAGCAGGTTGTTTAATCATCAATGTGTATTCCAGTTTATTTTTTTATCAAACTCTGCTCCATTTACTTTTTCCCAAAGTCCCTCTAACGGATATACCGCATAATCTGTAATATCGTTATCAGTTTTATTTTTCATTACATCTTTAAACAACGTTTTAATGGCATAAGCAAGAGAATATAATGCGGATATTCTATCTGAGAAATCCACTTCATTCGGATTTCCTTTACCTTTTACCACAATAAATTTTTGCTTTGGCACTTCTACAATGACAGGTGTCTGCTTTTACACCATAAAGAGTTTTTTTCTTGTCTTTCTCCATTCATATTTCATTATTCGGTCCTCCCTTTACATTTGGTTAATTTTATTATACAGGAGGATACTTGACACCATTTGTCATATTATATATTTTCCCCACCATTTTATTTACCATTTCTTTAATCTGCATTCGTATCTCTTTTCGGTTCTAATACTTCCACTCCATCTCCGAAAGAAAAAAATATAATTGTATAGGTTATAGTCATTCGGTATTTCTATTTCTGAATATAAATTTCCATCATTATCTTCTATAATTTCTCCGTTTATCTCATCATATACCCTGAAAAGCAACTTTACGATCAAACTTGACTTTTATATGCACTGTATTCTCATGTAGCATTTCTTTTTTTGAGAACTACATCTTCAAAAGCTGTCATCAAACTTTTCAGTATGGATTTCTAAATTCTTTATCCGGGACAATTTGAAATATCTAAAATCATTTCTAAGTAAACAGAAAGCATATAGATACCAGTCCTGACTCTTGAAAAAGTAGTCTAACAGGTTTAACTCTTCTACTTGTTTCTTTTTTTCATTGCTGCTAAAATATGTGAATGAAATAATGTTTTTACTTAAAATTGCAGATTTAATATCATTAAACGTTTGTTCATACAACTTATTGTTTTGCCAATCATTAAAATCAACCTCTATCCAACTTGTATTTTTCATTTTAAAAAGTGCAGAAAGTTTTGTGAGAAGCTCATTCTCATGCTGTATTGCGGTATTATCCAATCCTTGAAGAGCTGACATAATTTGTTGTTTCTCATTTTCAGACAGTAGTGATTTACTAAGAACAAAATCCTCAGCAATTTCTATTCCACCACCCTTTCCTTGCAACGCATAAATGGGAATACCTGCACTACTGATAGAGTCAATATCTCTATAAATTGTTCTGACTGACACCTCAAATTTATCAGCAAGTTCGCTTGCTGTAACTTTTCCCTTTTCCAGAATATAATATAGTATCCTAAACAGCCTATTATCTTTCATAGTCTTAACATCTCCTATACTTATTATATCACAATAACCGGACATACATTGTCATATTTTCATATAAACTCTTAATCCCCCGAAGATATACTCTAACCACTTCTCCATTGATTATCTAATCATCATTAAGTAGTACAGAAACTGTAGGGAATATAGTTATTCAACATTAATATATGTCACTGAAGATGACACCAAAAAAGATCCAATAAAAACAGAGCCGGCAAAAGCCGACTCCTTTTTATATTGGAAAATACATATAAACTTTGATTATCTCTGTACTCTACCTGATCCGTCTCCACCTGCAAGGCTCTCAACATCTTCTCTTGTTACAAGGTTGAAATCTCCGGGTATTGTGTGCTTAAGTGCTGAAGCTGCTACAGCAAACTCAAGTGCCGACTTAAAGTCTTTTTTATCGCAAAGACCGCAGATAACACCTGCTGCAAATGAATCACCGCCACCGACTCTGTCTACAATCGGGGTTACATGGTATTTCTTTGAGTGATAGAACTCTCTTGTGCTTCCGTCCATGATACATGCTGACCAGTCATTGTTTGAAGCTGAGAAGCTCTCACGAAGTGAACTGATCACATACTTGAACTTAAACTGATCACACATCTGATTGAAGATATCCACATAGCCGCTAAGCTCAAGTTCTCCGGCTGTAACATCTGTATTGCCTGGCTTAAATCCAAGAACCTTCTCGGCATCCTCTTCATTACCTATACATACATCTACATACTGCATAAGATTTGTCATTATTTTCTTTGCTTTCTCTGATGACCAGAGTTTCTTTCTGAAGTTAAGGTCTACAGATACTGTAACTCCTGCCTTCTTTGCAGCCTTAAGAGCAGCCTCTGTAAGCTCTGCGGCAGAATATGAAACTGCAGGTGTGATACCTGTAAAATGGAACCAATCGGCATCTTTGAAAATCTCGTCAAAGTCAAACTCTTCAACCTTAGCTGTAGAAATAGAAGAATGAGCTCTGTCATATACTACATTTGAAGCTCTCATAGCTGAACCTGTCTCAAGGAAGTAGATACCTACTCTCTCTCCGCTTCTTGAGATATGCTTTGTTCCTACATTGTACTTGCGAAGAGTTGCAATAGCCGCATCACCTATAGGATTCTTTGGTAATGCACTTACAAAATCCGCTTCATGTCCGTAGTTTGCAAGTGAAACGGCAACATTTGCCTCACCGCCGCCATAATTGATATCAAACTCATCAGCCTGAATAAACTTCTCATTATTTGGAGTTGATAATCTGAGCATTATCTCTCCCATTGTAACTATCTTTGCCATATTTTCTCCATTCAAAATAAAATCTTACTTTCTTGCCGCCGCTACCGCCTCAACAAATTCCTTTGCCTTTGCTGTGATTGCCGCAAAATCACCTGTAGCCTCACCCTTTGTAAGAGATGAACCTGTACCCACCGCACATGCTCCGGCCTTTAACCACTTATCTACATTGTCAACATCCACACCGCCACTTGGCATAAAATCTCCCTGTGGAAGAGGTCCCTTAAATGAGCTGATAGCACCCGGTCCTACTACATTTCCCGGGAAAACTTTTATGATATCACAACCTGATTCAAGCGCTGTGATAGCCTCTGTAGGAGACATAACACCGGGAAGCATAGGAACTCTGTATCTGTTACAAAGCTTGATTGTCTCTACATTGAGTCCCGGACTTACAACATAGTTTGCACCTGCCAAAATTACCGCTCTTGCTGTCTCAGGATCAAGTACCGTACCTGCACCGATAACTACCTTTTCATTATTTCTGTACTTCTCGGACATAAACTGTATAAACTCTACAGGATTTCCTTCGTCCATAGTCATAGTAATCTCAATAAAATTGATTCCGCCTGCAACAATAGCATCTATGACCTTCTCACCCTGCTCTTTGTTCTTTGCACGAACAACGGCAACCAGACAATCTTCTTTCATTCTTGTAAGAACCTGTTCTTTTCTCATTTGAACCTCCATAAATAATATATCAACATTCGTATATACGAATAGTAATTCACATTTGCGATATCTTGATTGTAATTAACTTTTTTATCATTGTCAAGGCATAAAACCTAAAGATTTTGATATTTCCAATCCACGTTTTTTTAATATCTCTCCAAGCGCAATATAGTCCTCATCTTTTCTGTAAAGGCTTGAAGCCGAGACAGCTCCTATACACTCTCTTTTTTCATCAAATATCGGTACACCGACACATTCCATATGCTCCTCAAGTTCTCTCTCATCCAGTGCAAATCCCCTTGCTTTTGATATTTCAATATTCTTTATAAGAGCATCCGCATCTGTAAGTGTAAATCTTGTTACAGGTTTAAAATCAAGTTCCTTTGCTATACTTCTTATCATGTCCTCACTCATAGTACTGAGTATGGCTTTTCCAAGAGAAGTATTGTATACCGGATTCTTAGTACCTATAGTCGCTGTGGTTATTATCGGATTTTCCGGCTCACACTTTGATATATATACTATCTTATTGCCCTCAAGTACACCGAAAAAGCAGGTCTTTTGCAATTCCTTTGAAAGCTCCTTCAGTGCAGGCGCTATGATTTCAGAAATATTTCTGTTATTGGTATAGCTCATACCGATTCTGTAGGCATTTATGCCTATCTTATAAATTCTTTTAACTCCGTCGATTGTTTCAAGCATTCCCATATGAACCAATGTAACCAGTATGTCATAACAACTGGTTCTTGGAATGGATAGCTTCTCACAGATCTCATCCATTTCAAGACCTTCTCCGGATTTAGCTATAAGCTGCATTATTTGTATACTTCTTTCAGTGGTCCGATTTATTTTTCATAGAGTTACTCCCTGTTTAAAGATTGCAAAATCATGGAATCCCGCAATTTCAGACTTTACCTTCTTTCCGCTTGCCACATCCAGCACAAGTTTAAAAAGCTCGTTTGCAAGCTCTTCCTTTGTTTTATCCTCAACCATTCTTCCGGCATTAAAATCTATCCAATTCCCTTGCCTTTTGCAAGTCTTGAATTGGTAGCTATCTTTAATGTCGGAACAGGTGAGGCAAAAGGTGTTCCCCTTCCTGTGGTAAATAGCACTATATGAGCTCCGCTCATTGCAAGTGCCGTAGCGGCTACCAGGTCATTTCCCGGTGATGAAAGCAGATTAAGTCCTTTTGTTTTTACGGTATCTCCATAATCAAGTACATCTACCACTTTAGCACTTCCTGACTTCTGTGTACAGCCCAAAGACTTATCTTCCAGTGTGGATATACCGCCTGCCTTATTTCCCGGTGACGGATTCTCATAAATTGTCTGATTATGATTTTTAAAATACATTTTGAAATCATTTATAAGAGCTACCGTCTTTTCAAAAGTCTCCTTATCCTTACACCTTTCCATCAAAAGAGTTTCCGCTCCAAACATTTCCGGTACTTCCGTAAGTATTGTGCTTCCTCCCTTTGATATGAGGATATCTGAGAACTCTCCAACTATAGGATTTGCTGTTATTCCCGAAAGCCCGTCAGATCCTCCGCATTTCATTCCGATTATAAGTTCGCTTGCATCTATTTCTTCTCTCTTTTCATCGGATATATTGTTTATAAGTTCTTCTATAAGAGAAATTCCTGTTTCTATCTCATCTTCAACTTCCTGAGATACCAAAAAAACTTTCACTCTGCTTTTCGTCTATATCACCAAGGTATTCTTTAAGTAAAGGAATATTTGAATTCTCACAACCAAGCCCCAGTACAAGTACACCTCCGGCATTAGGATGATTTATCATATCCGCAAGTATATTTCTGGTGTTCTCCTGATCATCACCCATCTGTGAGCAGCCATATGGATGTACAAAAGCTATTACATCCTCCACACTTCCCTTTATAAGAGACTTTGCTCTTCTTTCGATTGCCTGTGCGACATTGTTGACACAGCCTACTGTAGGAATAATCCATATTTCATTTCTTACTCCCACCTTTCCGTTTTTTTCTCTTAAATCCAGGAAGGTCTCATGAGCGGTTTCTTTCTATCTCTTTAACCTTTGGAATATATTTATATTCAAGCAAATCACCAAGTGCTGTTTTTATATTATGAGTATGTATCCAGTCACCGGCTTTGATATCTTCTTTTGCAATTCCTATCCTGTTTCCATATTTTATAATATCCTCACCGGCTTTGATATCTTTAAGTGCCACCTTATGCCCGGCAGGAATTTCACTGTTTGTCTCTATACTGTTGCTTCCTATTGTGATTTTTTCTCCCTTTGGCAATGCATTCAATGCCACACATACATTATCTAAATCATTGATTTTGATATAATCCATTTCCTTTATCTCCTTGCCAAATACTTATATTCAGTTTATAATAAATGTAAGCGTTTACAATCGCATTATACATGGGACTTTTATCCCTTGTCAAGGTAGATATGCTTTGTAAACATAAGACTTACATTTAACTTTTATACAGTGTACTTATATGCCGTATAAAACGGATACTAAAAATGGTGAATTATGAATATTTATGATATTGCAAACAGGGCAAATGTCTCCATAGCTACAGTATCAAGAGTTATCAATGACAGCCCGAAGGTAAGCGAAAAGACCAGAAAAAAAGTTCATGATATTATGGAGGAGCTTGGCTATACTCCGAATGTATTTGCCAGAGGGCTTGGGCTGAACACTATGAAGACCATAGGCATACTATGTTCGGACCCTTCAGATCTCTACGTCGCAAGAGCTCTGTCCTATTTTGAGAAAATGCTCAGGGAAAACGGCTATGACTCGCTTTTATGTTGCAGCGGCTATGATACAAAGAATCTCAAAAAATATATAAATATACTTATCTCAAAAAGTGTGGATGCCGTTATTATGATAGGCTCAAAATATATATCCGCTAAAAGGATAATAAAAAAATCTGATAAAAATTACAGCAAAAATCTTTGCCGATATTTTTTTAATAAACGGATTTTTTTAGAAGGTGAGAATGTATATTGTTCTTATTATGATGATTTATAATGCTACAAAAAAATAAGTGCAAATATGTTATATAATAGTGGCAAAAGAAATTTGCTCTTTCTTTACAATTCCACATCTCAATCAGCCAAAAGAAAACTGGACGGCTTTATATCGGGATGTAAAGAGCTGAAAATCAAAAGTGAAAACTATGCCACTCTTTTATGTGAGGAAAATGATATAGAGAGCATTTATCTCTCACTTGAAAAGTTTACCAAAGATTTTTTTTCCCCGGACGGTATAATTGCCTCTGATGATTTTCTTGCGATGACAGCATTAAAGTTTGCAAAACAAAACAGTATTTCGGTTCCTGATGAACTTTCAATAATAGGATATGACAATTCAATTTTTTCAAAAATATCATATCCGGAGCTTACCACTGTTGACTCAAGGCTTTTTGATTTGTGCAGTCACAGTGTAAAAACTCTTTTGGAGGTATTTGACGGACAATCCCCTGAAAACATTTGTATACTTGAGCCGTCTATTATAGAAAGAGATACTTTTAAATCGGAACATTGATACTCTCAAACTTAATATGCATATGACTACTGAAAATGTAGTTATTTATAAATTTTTACTTTATACAGCCGTTTGGCTAAGGAGGTTAACATGAAGAATTTTATGGATCAGGATTTCTTACTTGATACACAAACAGCAAAAACATCTTTATCATGACTATGCTGAGAAGATGCCGATAGTTGATTATCACTGTCATATAAATCCACAGGAGATTTATGAGGATAAAAAAATTTGATAATATCACTCAGGTATGGCTTGGAGGCGATCATTACAAGTGGCGTCAGATAAGATCAAACGGTGTGGATGAAAAGCTTATAACAGGCAGTGAATCATCGGACAGAGAAAAGTTTGATGCATGGGCCGCTACATTGCCGAAGCTTATAGGCAATCCGCTTTATCATTGGTCACATCTTGAACTTCAAAAGTATTTCGGATTCAACGGACATCTAAGCCCTGAAAGTGCGGATGAAGTTTGGAATCTCACAAAAGAAAAAAACTTGCTACAGATGAATTAAGTGTAAGAAATATTATCAGAAATTCAAATGTTAAAGTTATATGTACTACAGACGATCCTATAGATTCTCTTGAATGGCATATCAAACTTAAAGAAATCAAAGACCTTGGATTTAAAGTACTTCCGGCATGGAGACCTGATAAGGCTACAAATATTGAAAAGCCTGATTTTGCGGAATATATTGCAAAGCTATCCGAGGTAAGCGGTGTGTCTGTAAAAGACTTTTGCATCTCTTAAGGAAGCGTTAAAGAAACAGATTGGAGTTTTTCCACAGCAACGGTTGCTCCGTATCAGATCACGGTGTTGACTTTGTATACTATGCTCCTGCAAGTGAGAACGAAGTTGATGCTATATTAAAGAAAAGACTTGCAGGCGAGGATGTAAGTCTTACAGAGCAGTACAAGTTTAAAACTGCACTCTTACTGGCACTCGGAAAAGAATATCACAGATTAAACTGGGTAATGCAGCTTCACTTCGGTTGTAAGAGAAACAACAACACGGCAATGTTCAATAAGCTCGGCCCTGATACAGGATTTGATGCTATAAGCGGATATGCTCCTGCAGATCAGCTGGCAGACTTCCTTAATGCTTTAAATGTAACAGGTGAACTTCCAAAGACAATACTTTATTCACTTAATCCGAATGATGATGCCGCTATCGGTACAATAATCGGATGCTTCCAGGATTCAAGTATCGCAGGAAAAGTTCAGCAGGGTTCTGCATGGTGGTTCAACGATCACTACGAAGGCATGAGAGCTCAGATGAAGTCTTTGGCCGCACTTGGTTGCTTAGGAAACTTCAACGGTATGCTTACAGACTCACGTTCATTCCTTTCATATACAAGACATGAGTACTTCAGAAGAATACTCTGCCAGCTTATAGGTGAATGGGTCGAAAGCGGTCAGTATCCGAATGATGAGAAGGCTTTAAAGGAACTTGTAGAGAATATTTCATATAATAATGTAATGAGATATTTTTGAGTTTTAATAATTTATTTTTAATATAAAACAGTCCCCAACTCCCGGTTGTGAGTTCGGGACTGTTTTTCTGTGCCCTCAAAAATCAAGCCCACAACACTTGACATCAAAACAAATAAAAAAAGTCTGACCGAAGTCAGACATAAGTAAATAGCGACAGGGAGATTCGAACTCTCGACACTACGGGTATGAACCGTATGCTCTAGCCAACTGAGCTATGTCGCCATATGATTATATTCATGCTTTACATGAAAAATGGGACCTACAGGGCTCGAACCTGTGACCCTCTGCTTGTAAGGCAGATGCTCTCCCAGCTGAGCTAAGATCCCGTCACGTTTAACGCTATGTAAGTATATAAAATAATCCTCCTAATGTCAAGCATTATTTTGAATTTTTTTCTAAAAAAATGCATCCGAATTTTTAAAGCAATAATCCGGATGCAAGCTTTTCTATTTAGTTAAATCCATACAGCTTATTTGCAATCTTATATCCCGCTACGGCAATACCTTTTCCCACTTTTCCGGGAAGGTTCATAGTCTGTCCAAGTACACCGTATCTTATTCTCTTATAAAGTCTTGGATTGTGATCCTTCAGATAATCCCAAAGTTCTTTCTTCTTTTGCATATTTTTCCTCACTCTTTGAGCGAATAGCAAGTATGGAAGATATTACCATCATTATCTCAAGATAGCTTATAAGATACTTTCTAAGCTTTTTATTTGCAACATCATAAGGATTAAATGAATCAAGCATGATTTTAGTAACTCTTATCTGCTGATCTATTCTTCCGATCATTACCTTCTCATTTACAGATTGATCCTCTCTACCGATATAGTATCTGTAAAGATTTACATCCATATAGTAAATATCCTTTACCGCCTTTAGAGGCTGATATACGAAAATATTGTCCACATAGAATGTATGCTTCGGAAGGTCAAGTTTATTCTCTATAAGAAGCTCTCTTTTGTATATTACGGAATGCATAAGAATATACTGTCCTGTATGGAAAGGCTTAATATCCTCCCATTCAAACTTCTTGTTTATAGGCAGGTTTCTCTTATAGGTCATTACCTTTTTCTTCTTTGCACCGTCCTTATCATAGACAAAGTTGCAAAGAAGCATATCAATATTTTCCTTATCTCTTATAAACTCTTTAAGCTTATTGAGTACTTCCAAAAATGACTTTTCATCCAGATAATCATCCGAATCCACTACTTTAAAAAACTCGCCTGTAGCGGCTCTAAGTCCAAACATTACAGCATCACCATGTCCGCCGTTTTCCTTGTGGATTGCTTTGCATATAGTAGGATATTTTTTCTCATACTCATCCGCTATTTCAGCCGTATTGTCCTTAGCGGAACCGTCATTTTACTATCAATATCTCTACATCTTCCTTACCAACAAGCAAAAGAATCAATGCACTTTCTCATATATGCCGCCGAATTAAAAGCATGGCACCGCTATACTCAAAACTTTCATTATTCAACCTTTCTGTTTATAAAAATATATTGTACCTATTAAAGCAAATACTAAGCTGATACCCACAGCTATCAATAAAATCCTTATATTTTCTTCATTCTCACCGAGCTTGGCATAAATTGAAACAAAAGTATTTGAGCTCATATGTATGAAGATTGGAATTAAAATACTCTTTGTTTTGTGATATGCAAACCCGAGGAAAATCCCCAAAAGTGTCGCATAAATAGCCTGAACTATATTTCCATGGTAGATACCGAATAATACAGATGATATAAGCAAGCCTGCCAGGAAATTATATTGATGTTTAATTCTGTTAAAAATCAAACCTCTGAATATTATTTCCTCAACTATCGGTATCAATATTCCTGCACATATTATGATGACAATAAGCGGATTACTTGTAATCGAATTGCTGACTTTCACAAATGCGGCATCATTACCTGCCATGTTTGTCAATGCTATAATAATATTTAATGCAATTGCAACACCTGCGCCACCTAAAATGGCCATCACAAAATCCATAGCCCTAAGTTGGCCACGCTTTTTTTCAATTCTGCCCTTATTAATGTCCAGGTAGAAAAACAGACTGAGAAAAAAACAGAAGTAACCACCGCACATAATGCAGTGATAACCAGTGCATTTTTCTGTTATAATATCCTCCATTGCATCAGGACTTCTGACACCTGCAAAGATACTAAATAAAACTCCCATCAACATTCCAAGAGAAAGCTGGATTGTTGTATAAATAAGTATCGGATAAAGACATATCCCATAATGTATAAAAATTTCTTCATTTCCTTAGTATATCCTATATCAGTAAATAATCCAATAAAAATTGTATTAAAAATTAATTTTTGCACGAAAAATACCCGTAAAAACGGGTATTTAAAAAACAATTCTTACTCACTTCTAAGCGCATCTATCGGATTTAAGCTTGCCGCTCTCATAGCCGGCATATATCCGAATATAAGTCCGATTGCTACAGATACGCTGAATGAAATTATAACTGCATTTAAGTTGGCAGGTGATGAAATATTCATAAAATCTGCCTATAGTAGGGCTGGCAATACAGCCCAGTACAATTCCAAGCGAACCTCCCAGTGTACTTGTAACCAAGGCTTCTATAACAAACTGTTGCAGTATAACACCCTTTTCTGGCTCCCAAGTGCTTTTCTTATACCGATTTCTCTCGTTCTCTCTGTAACAGATACCAGCATGATATTCATAACTCCCACACCTGCAACAAGAAGTGAAATACCGGCAATAGCTCCTATAATAGTACTCATAAGTGCAAGCTGCACATTGATTTCTCCAAGCATCTGACTCATGGACTGAACAAAATATGTTTCTTTTTGAGTATAAATAGTTTTTAGAAAATCCTTTAAAAGCTCTACCGCCTGATTGCTTACCTGAGTATTTACAGTAGCAAAAATATAATAATCAGGTACTGAAGTTCCGTTTAACTGTCCTGCTGTGGAATAAGGCATAAATGCAAAATCATCACTGCCTCTTGCAGACAACTGTGTTTTATCCTGTCTTTGTACCACACCCACGACAGTAAATGCCGAACCGTTTATCTTTATAGTCTCACCTATCGCAGCTTTCGGAGAACCGAAAAGCTTGCTTGCAACATAGTATCCGATTACAACAACCTTTTTGTCTGGATACCATGTCGGCATATGATAGGAATCTTCCCTTTTCAAGTTTGTAATTCTTCAATTTACCATAATATTCACTTACTCCGGAAACTGTAGTTGTAGTGGTTTTTCACTTCCCACTTTTATTGTTCCGCTGACACTGACCTGTGGTGTCATTTCCGAAAAAATATCTCTATGTTCATTGAAAGAAATCATACATCTGATCCACCGATGCCTGTCTTGCAGGCATATTGACCAAATTGACGCTGATAGTATTGGCTCCCATGTCCATAAAGGACTTTACCATATTGTTCATATATCCCATCATTACACTTACCAGTATAACGACAGCAGATACACCTATGATAAGTCCGAGCATTGTCAAAAATGATCTCATTTTATTAGCAATAATACTCTTTATTGCCAGTTTAAATGACTGCAGCATACTCTTCACTACTTCCATCAAAATTTATTTTACCGTCAGCTATTCGAATAACTCTCTTTGCTTCTATCGCAATAGAATTATCATGTGTAATCATAATAACCGTATTTCCCTCTTCATGGATCTTCTTAAAAAAATCCAAAACCTGACGGCTGGTCTTTGAATCCAGGGCACCTGTAGGCTCATCCGCCAAAATCAGTGAAGGGTTTGCAGCCAGAGCTCTTGCAATACTCACTCTTTGCTGCTGTCCTCCTGAAAGCTGATTTGGCATCTGCTTTGCTTTTTCGGCAAGTCCCACCTTTTCAAGTGCTTCCATTGCCCTTTTTTCCCTTTCATGATTTGAAACATGTGCGTACAAAAGCGGCAATTCCACGTTTTCCAAAAGATTCATTCTGGGCAGAAGATTGTATTGCTGAAAAACAAATCCTATCATCTTATTTCTGATATCGGCAAGCTGATTGTCACTAAGCTTTCCGACATCTTTTCCGCCCAAAAGATATTTACCTGATGTAGGCACATCCAAAGCCCCTATAATATTCATAAGAGTGGATTTACCGGATCCCGACTTACCCACAATTGCAACAAACTCTCCCTTATCGATATCAAGAGTCACACCGTCATTTGCATAAACAATCTCATCACCCATTTTATATTCTTTTCGAATATCTGTCATTTGGATAAGTTTTTCCATTACTCTCCTCCGGCTCCCGCATCGGCACCGCCGGCTCCGGCGCCGTCCGCTCCTGCTGTATCGGCTCCGCCACCTTCTGCAGGTGCGCCTTCTCCGCCCATGCCGTCCATTCCGCCTGTTCCGGTATCCATACTTGCGCTCTCATCCACATAGACCTCATCACCTTCATTAAGTCCTGATGTAATCTGTACAAAATCCGCATTTATAACTCCGGTTGTTACCGTAACCTCTTTAAAACCTGCAGGAATAAGACCGTCTCCACCTGAAGCCGCACCGCTCGCATCTGCACTCTGTGTTGCCGAGGTATCTTTTACATAGACCTTATTTCCTCTCATAAGAGCACCTGAAGGTATTGTAAGCGCATCCTTTGCGGACTCCAGTGTAATATATCCGTCCACATTCATTCCCGGTAAAAGATTGTAAGTCTCATCAAGTGTTATGGTAACAGGATAGGTTGATACACCGTTTTGGCTTGTACTCTCAAGACTGACATTGGTAACCGTTCCCGAATATTCCTGATCCGGGAAAGCATCCGACTTTATTCTTACCTTCTGTCCGTTTTGAACCTTTGTAATATCCTTCTCATCCACACTCATTTTAAATGTATATGAGCTCATATCGTAAATAACAGCCATATTGGTAGCCTTGTTGTTTCCGCCTGAGCCCACCTTATCTCCGACCTTATAGTTCTTTGATATAACTTTTCCTGAAATAGGTGATTTAATAGTATACTCATCATAAGTTTTCTTTGCAGTGTCAACTCCCTTTTTTGCCGCATCCACATTTCCCTGTGCGGTATCTACAGCATCCTTATAGGTTTTTAAAAGTTTCTCTGCAGACTCTGCAGTCATCTTAAAAATAGGTGTTCCGACTTCTACATAATCTCCCACATTCACAAGTACACTTTCTATCTGTACACCTTCGGCAAGGTCGGCACTCATATCGACATTTGTAGTTGCCTCAAAAGTACCGTCTCCTGTAGATGTTATATCACCTACTGTAGCATTTGCGGTTGTCTTATCTGTAAGACCTCCCGGGTTACTTACCTCGAATGTTACATTACGAACAAGTCTTCCACCGTCCATTGTCTGATCCATGCTTGATACGGAAATTACTTTTCCCTCTATCTGCTCTCCTGTTTCGGTAAGTGTCAAAGTTCCTGTCATTCCCGGCCTGAATGTTTTGTGCCTCCGCACTTAGGAAAGGAATACGAATATTCATCACAGTATCATTATATATGGTGGCAAGCTTTGTACCTCCGCTTATCTTATCTCCTGCCTGAATACTCAACTCCTTAATATAGCCCTTTCTTGTAGAGCGATACAGATTACCGGAAAAATCCGCCTTTGCTTTTGCAAGATCTTTGTTGGCTGTAGCATATCCGGTATTTGCTTTACTAAGAGAATTATTTGAGGAATTTATATCAGATTCAAGACTTGACTTATCTATTTGATAAAGCACCTGGTCTTTACTGACCATGTCACCTACCTCAAAGTCCGCCGAGATAATATCTCCCGATACAAGTGCAGTTATATTATAAGTGTCCTTAGGTGTAATAGTACCTGAAGAGGATATCTCCGAAGAGATATCCTGCTTTGATGCTATTGCTGTAGATACAAATGTACTCGTATCAATCTTTGTAGCCTGTCTTGATTTCATAAAGAAAAATCCACCTACGCCAAGGGCTATAATTGCAGGTATAACAATAAATTTTTTCTTCATTTTTCCCCTCACTAATCTGCTATATAATCAACTACCGTGTAGCTTGCAGATCCATCTTCAGAATTATTTATATCTACGACTAAAGTAACATCGTCATTAACCTTGATACTTCCGTAGATAGAGAATGCAAATTGCATATCGCTGTTTGCAATTTTGTATGTTTCTCCGTCTATAGTCACAGACGTAGGTGTAAGTGTAGATGTTGACTCATAGTATATACTCTCAACAGTACCATGTACCGCCTTCTTGCCGTTTGTAGCATCCGTATTCTCATCATATGCCCAAATAGTCTTTGCGGCTGCGGAATAGTATATTACAAGGCCTACATCTGATGATACCATCAGGCTCTTAAATCTGTCAGCACCTACGCTGCTTCCGTCAACAAAGAGATTTGCATCCTTATAGTCAAAAGGCACCGCCTGTATCAATTGATTAACAGACTTTACAACCTTAGGACCCTTAAGTGAATTGTCGGCAAGCTTTAAAGGATTTACCTCCTTATCGCTGTTTAACTCACCTCCGAATACGGTTGCAATATATGCTCCGCCGTCTTTCATATTTGTTTTTAACATATTATAAAAGAGGTTTATACAATCTCTTACCGTAAGATTTGAAGTAGGTGTAAGTGATGTAAGATTCTCATTCAACTCAAGGAAACCGTACTTTGCCATTCTCTTATTGTTTGCATCACCTGCAAAATCACTTGCCTGATATCCGAGTAAAGTAAGTACTCCTCTTACGGCATCATTCAATGTTACATTATCATTAGGCTTAAAGTTTCCGCCGAGATATCCTGTCATATATCCCTGCTCCACCGCCATCTTTATAGCGGACGCGTTTTCATTATCTTTCGGAACATCATTAAATACCGATACATTGCTTGTCTTTGTAAGTACGGAACGATATGGTGAAGCCTGTACAAGCATCTTTGCAAACTCACCTCTTGTTACAAACCTGTCTATATTTCCGCTTACAAAGGTTATACCTGTAAGACCTATTACTTTTTTTCTTAAATCAAAATTTGAGCTTTGTGCAAAAACAGTACCTGCACCGATACTCTGTGTAGCCAATATGGAAGCCAATCCCAACGCTCCCATTTTCATTAATTTACTTCTCATATAACCTCCGTTATCTGCATATTAATGCGCTTAGTATTATATCGCAATCATTCCCTTATTCAATAATAATCACGAAATATTTATATATTTTTTTGCTAATCTTTATCAAGCTTATTGTATCAGATTAATAATACACATAATACGCCATTTGTTTTTTTAAAAGTCAATTAACGCTATATGAATTATCTTTGTATATTATTTACGGTTTATTTAATAATGTTGAGAATGATTATGCAATCTTATCAGCATTTCTTAAACTTATAAAAAAATGCCCAAGACAAAAAGCCTTGAGCATCAATAAAACCTATTTATTTTTTTCAACCAATAAACTCTTTCCTGTCATTGCAGCCGGTTTTTGTAATCCCATAAGCTCAATCAGTGTAGGAACTATATCACAAAGTCTTCCGCCCTCTGCCAGAGTGTACTTAGGATCCGCATTTACCAGAATGAAAGGTACAGGATTTGTTGTATGAGCTGTATGCGGTTCACCTGTCTCTTCATCAACCAAAGTCTCACAGTTTCCGTGGTCTGCACAGATAAACATCACCCCGTTAACTTCCTTGATAGCAGCTACAGTCTTTCCTATACACTCGTCAACTGTCTCTACAGCCTTTATAGCCGCATTTTCCACAGCTGTATGACCTACCATGTCAGGGTTTGCAAAGTTAATTATAATAACATCATACTTACCGCTCTTTATAGCATCTACAAGCTTATCACATACCTCATATGCGCTCATCTGCGGCTTCAAATCATATGTAGCAACATCCTTTGGCGAGTTTACAAGAATTCTGTCTTCACCCTCATTAGGCTCTTCCTTTCCTCCGTTAAAGAAGAATGTAACATGAGCATATTTCTCTGTCTCGGCAATTCTTACCTGCTTCATACCGTGCTCAGCTATGAACTCTCCGAATGTATCCTTTATCTCTTCCTTCTCAAAAGCAACAAGCTTGTTACCGATACTCTCATCATAATCTGTGAAGCATACAAATGTGGTATCAAGTCTCTTTCCTCTGTTAAAGCCGTCAAAATCGTCTACACAGAATACTCTTGTCATTTCTCTTGCTCTGTCCGGTCTGAAGTTAAAAAAGATAACCGAATCTTTATCCTTAATAGTCTTTGCACCGTCATTATCTACAGAGAAAGGTACAACAAACTCATCATTCTTACCTTCGTCATATGACTCCTGTATACCTCCTGTAGCACTTTTTTTTAAGTTTCCGCCCTTAGTCATAATAGAATAAGCGGCTTCAACTCTATCCCATCTGTTATCTCTGTCCATTGCGTAGAAACGTCCCATTACGGAAGCTACCTTTCCAACGTCGATTTTAGCCATCTCTTTTTCAAGCTCGGCTACAAATTCCTTTCCCGATGTAGGAGGTGTATCTCTACCGTCAAGGAATGCATGAACATAAACTTCTTTTAATCCGTTTCTCTTTGCAAGCTCCAACAATCCGTAAATATGTGTATTATGGCTGTGAACACCGCCGCTTGAAACAAGTCCCATCAAATGAAGTGCACTGTTATTCTTTTTTGCATTCTCAACTGCGGCAAGAAGCGCCTTGTTCTCAAAGAAATCTCCGTCCTCTATAGCTTTTGATATTCTTGTAAGCTCCTGATATATAATTCTTCCGGCACCCATATTCATATGGCCTACCTCCGAGTTACCCATCTGTCCGTCAGGAAGACCTACAAAAAGTCCGCTTGCCTGTCCTTCTACAAAAGGATATTCCTTCATCAAGCTGCACAGATTAGGTGTATTTGCCTCAAACACCGCATTGTGATCATGTCCTTTTCTAAGTCCTAAACCGTCCATTATACATAATACTACAGGTCTTTTTTCCATATATACCTCGTTTTCTATCAAACAGTTTATAGCTGTTTGAATAAATACTATTAGTCAGCAGCCCGGTACCATACCGAAACTGCGTATTATTTTCAAATTCGATTTGATTTTACATTAATTCCAAAACATAATCAAGACAAAAAAATAACAAAGCTTACTAAAAATAAAATCCGTGTCCTAATTCGGGTAACAAACTTTACCGTTACCTAAACTATAACACAGATTTTAATTAATGTCCCGTTTTACCTATCAGATAAAATATAAAAAATGCAAATATATCAATGCAAACAATAGTTGCGCCCACAGGTGAACCGCCAAGTATTGAAATGAAAAGTCCTAAAGCGGTACAAACCACTGAAAATATCGCCGAGGATACGGTCACTGAGAGGAAACTCTTAAACACACACATGGATGCCAATGCAGGGAATACCACAAGTGCCGAAATAAGGAGTGACCCGACTAAATTCATAGCCAATACTACAATTATTGCAATGATTATAGCTATCAAGAGATTATATTTTTTTGTGTCTATACCTGTAGCATTCGCAAAAATTCTCATCAAATGTTACTGCAAAGATTTTTATTATAAAAACAGTACAAATGCAGATATTACAAATATTGACAGTATAACACAAAGAATAACTTTTTCCTTTGTTAAGGTAAGTATTGAAGTGGAGCCGAACAGGGTGGTACATACATCTCCGGCAAGATTTGATCCGCTTGAAAACACATTCATAACAAGATATCCGAAAGCCATCGCCCCGACAGACATCATCGTTATCGATGCATCTCCCTTTATCTTTCCGTTACTTCCGCCCTTTAAAAGCAAAATTGCGGCAATTATGGTCACAGGTAATACAAGCACCATATTGTCTGTAAGGTTAAATACCGTAGATACCGCAACTGCACCGAATGCCACATGTGAAAGTCCGTCTCCAATAAATGAAAATCGTTTCAATACCAGAATAACACCAAGCAAAGAAGAGCACAGTGCTATAAGTATGCCTACTACTATTGCATACCTTACAAAAGGATAGCTTAAATATATATGTATGTCTTTCATGCCATCCCCCTGCTCTTTTTATATTCCGGAGTCGTACCGAAAAATATATGTTCTCCAATATATAAAACCTTGGTAGCATATTCAAGTGCCACTTTTATATCATGAGATATCATAATAATGGTCATATTGCTTTTATTCAGCTCATTGATAATATCATACATATTTTGACTTGCCTCAGGATCAAGACCTGTAACAGGCTCATCAAGTATCATAAGTCTTTGTCCCGCCATCAACGCTCTGGCTAAAAGCACCCTTTGTTGCTGACCGCCGGAGAGTTCACTGAAGCTTCTTGTCATAAGATCCAAAAGTCCCAGTTTTTCTATCTTCTCCTTTTGCAGTCTGCTTTTTCTTCTTTTTATAAAATGGTCTGATTCCCACCTTTAGACTGACATCCTGACAGCACAATTTCAAAAACCGATGCCGGAAAGTCTTTTAATAATTGTTGCTGCTGTGATAAATATCCTATCTCCGTAGGCAACAAATTTTCATTATATATAACCTCTCCTGAGATCGGTTTTATAAGTTTTAAAAGCGTCTTTATAAGTGTAGACTTTCCCACACCGTTTTCCCCAATTACGCATAGATAATCTCCGTCCGAAACTTCAAAATTAAGATTATCCACTATGGCTTTTCCGTCATATCCAAGTGACAATTTTTCACATTTTATCATAAATCTCCAGTCTATAATACCTCTTTAAGCACTTCCAAATTCTTCTTCATTATATCCAGATAGCTTGCATTATCACTGCTCTTTGTAGACTGCATAGAGTCAAGTACCAAAACCTTGGCATTTTTATCTTTGGTATTGTCAACTATTGTTTTTGCCAAATCTCCTTTTGAACCGTCAATTATAAAAATATCCGTCATATTAAGCTCATCCATCTTATTTGCCAAAAACTTTACAGTCTCAAAAGATGCTTCACTTCCCGCATCACAGCCCTTAAATGCTGCATAATACTTTATTCCGTATTCATTTACCAGATATCTGAACGGGAATCTGTCTCCGACTATTATAGTTTTGTTTTGAATGCTTGAAAGTGTATCCTTATACTCTTTATCAAGTTCATCAAGCTTAGCTAAATAGTCATTTGCGTTTTTCTCATATTCAGCCTTATTGTCAGGGTCAATTTCAGCCAACTTTGCTTCTATAGCACTTACTATAGTTTCAGCATTCTTAATTGAAAGCCATACATGCTCATCTATCTCTTCCTCGCCTTCTTCATGCTCGCCCTCTTCATTTGCATGTTCTTCGCTCTCATTGTCATGCTCTTCTTCATCCTGCATACCCTCTACAAGTTCCTCTGCTAATGCAGCTTCACCGATACTGTCTACCATATTGATATAATTCAAATTAGGATTCTCTTTTATAATATCCTCAGCCCAATCGTCAGAATCTCCGCCTACATATACAAACAAATCACTGTCTGTAATTTTTGCGATATCTGCCGCTGATGCCTGATAGCTGTGTAAATCCACACCCTTATCTATAAGGAAGGAAATCTCTACATTCTTATTATCACCTACTACCTGTTTTACCCAGTCATAGGCAGGAAAAATTGTAGTAACAATGCTCAGCTTCTTAGTTTCCTCACTTTTACTTTCAGCTACACTGCTGCTTTCCGTTACACTGCTGCCGCTCTCAGCCTCACTGCTGCCGGTGCTTTCCTTTTTTGCACAACCCAAAACCATCATAATAGCCACAAGGATACTTAGTCCTATTCCAATATACTTCTTCATAGTCTCCCTCTATTCTCTACATTCATTACAAGTTCCATAAAAAACTGTTCTGGCATGATCTATAGAAAAGCCGTGTTCTTCTCTTAAGTGTTCACCAATTAAAGATAATTCAGTACACTCCAAATGGATAAGCTTTCCGCATTTTTCGCATTTACAATGAAAACATACCGGATGAACGTCTTCACCCTCTACATATTCAAAACAGGCACTGTCTCCTGTTTCCAACATATATTTATGTACTGTTCCGTCACCTACCATTCTGTCCAAATGCCTGTAAACAGTGGCTTTCCCGATATTCTTTCCCTGCTGTTTGAAAAAGAGAATAATGTCATTTACAGTGACATGCTTATTCTCATTGTTTTTCAGGAAATCCTCTATTTCCAACAATTGTCTTGTTTTGTACTGAGCTTTCTTCAAACCACACCTCCAATTTGATTACTGAGATTTAATCTCAATTTGAAACTCGATATCATATTACAACTTTTCATTTCATTTTTCAAGCAAATTTGATACCGAGTTTTAATTTTTTTATTAAAAAAACACATCAACAATCTGAAAGGAATCAGATGTTGATGTGTTCATTTATACTATAAACTTTTTAGAAATCTACTTCCGTATCATAGTAGCAGCATTTTAAGAGTTTCTCCATCTCTTCAACACTTGGTTGTCTCGGGTTTGATCCTGTACATGCATCGGCAATGGCATTTTACAGCTATATCATGAAGTCTCTCAGGAAAATATTCTCAGGTACGAAATCCGTTCTCTGTAGGATATGAGTCTGCACCGTAATTCTTGATACAATGTGGAATATTTAAAGCATCATTTAAACCTCTAAGGTACTTGATAAGTTCTTTTATCTTCTCTTCTTCGTTATCGCCCGGCAATCCGAGTACATCCGCTATCTTGACATATCTCTTTGCAGCTTCCTTGTCCTTTGCATTGAAAGCGATAACCTTTGGAAGGTACATAGCATTTGCTGCACCGTGAATAATATGAGCGCCCAAATCACCGAATACGGCACCTGTCTTATGTGCCATAGAATGTACTATTCCAAGCAAAGCATTTGAGAATGCCATACCTGCAAGACATTGCGCATTGTGCATTGCATCTCTCGCATCATTATCTTCATTGTATGACTTTACAAGGTACTTGTCTATCATTTCTATTGAATGAAGTGCAAGCGGATCTGTAAAATCACAGTTGGCTGTAGATACATATGCCTCTATAGCATGTGTCATAGCATCCATACCTGTATGAGCAACAAGCTTCTTAGGCATTGTATGAGCAAGTGCAGGGTCTACAATTGCAACATCAGGTGTAATCTCAAAGTCTGCTATAGGATATTTGATACCCTTTTCATAGTCTGTGATAATTGAAAAAGCTGTTACTTCCGTAGCTGTACCCGATGTAGAAGAAATAGCACAGAATTTTGCTTTCTTTCTAAGTGTAGGAATACCGAATACCTTACACATATCCTCAAAAGTACAATCAGGATACTCATACTTGATCCACATAGCCTTTGCCGCATCAATAGGTGAACCTCCACCGATAGCAACTATCCAGTCAGGTCCGAACTCAAGCATTTCCTTAGCACCACGCATTACGGTATCTACAGAAGGATCTGACTCAATTCCCTCAAAAAGTCTTACTTCCATACCTGCTTCTTCCAAATAAGCGACGGTTTTGTCTAAGAATCCGAATCTTTTCATGGATCCTCCGCCTACACAGACAAAAGCCTTCTTTCCTGTGAAGCTCTTTAAAGCCTCAAGTGAATCTTTTCCATGATAAATGTCTCTTGGTAATGTAAATCTCATATACAGCCTCCATTTTTTTGAGCATCGGTTCTTAACTATTAAGAACCTGAGTGTTACTAAAATTACATGCTTATATATTATAACTTAACATTATCATTGTCAACATTTTAACGATATTTTTTTAACAATTTATTTATTCTCTTCTGATAAAGCTGAAATTATTTACATCTATTGAGAAAACCAGCTTCACCAGCCATAAGAAGAATAAAAGTACTCCTATAGGTATAAGGCATGATGTTACAATAAGTACCGCAATAGCCTCTATAAATGAACTGAGAGTATTCTCAAACTTCTTTAAAAGTTCATTCACATTCCCTGTAATATTATTTACTATCTTCTCAATGGCATTACTGTTTTTGTTCTCCTCCTCGGCACTCTTTGTAACAGTATCCGTATTTTCCTTAGCATTATTAAGAGTCGTCTCTATCGAGGCGGCATAATTACTCTCAATCATTCTTGCAATATTTACACTCACAGGGATGGTAAATGATATAACCAGGCTGAATAAAAACAATTTAGTCGCAATTTTTGCAAATATCTTTTCATTTGAAGCGATAAATACTATGAACAGTACACATGCCACAGGAATAACATACTTGAATGCCACAAATCCTGTTACGGTGAGCAAAAACTTCTCAAGGTAGATTGCGCAAAGCACAATCAGAAAATACTTACTCATATCCGCAAGTTCCTGTGCAATAGGTGTTCCCACATCTCCCGGCAAAAGTGTAATAGCCGATGAAGATGCCACAGCCGCAGCCGCAAGCTCCATGACTTTACTTCTGCTCTTGTCAAGAGCATTTATTGTATCGGCATGAAAATCCACATTCCCAAGCTTATCGGCTATCAGAAAGAATGATACCACTCCTAAGGCAATACAAAATATTGCGGCAATTACCTTTATTATCAATACTTTTTTAATTGATGACATTTTTCTCCTCCAAATACTTCAAAAATCCGTCTATACCTCTGTTTATATCCTCAAAGGCAACATCAAATCTGTCGGTGTACCATGGGTCCGATACCGAATCGTCGCTTCCGGCGAAGCTTAAAAGTTTGAATATCTTATCTCCGTCACCGAACAGATTTTTCATATTTCTTATATTGGCATCGTCCATACCTATAAGATAGTCATATTCTTCATAGTCGGACTTTACCATTTGCCTAGCCTTCTTACCTACACAGGCTATTCCATGCTTTTTGCAACTCGTCTTTTGCAGACGGAAACATCGGATTGCCCACACCGTTCCATATCTCTTCCGAGCTTGTTGCGGCTGAGGCTATCTCAAACATATCCTCCAGCCCAAGCTTTTTCAATTTGTCTTTCATTATAAACTCCGCCATAGGCGAACGACAGATGTTGCCATGGCAGATGAAAAAGTATCTTTATCATATTTATTTGAAGTGCCTCCTAAAATGCTATATTCTGCTCCGATTTGCCAAGTATATCAGAGCCTGTTTTTTTATACCCTACTCTATCATAAAAATGTGAATTTTTCATCTCCTTAATCCATACTGCCGCTGCCTTTATTACCGCCAAATTCGCAGCCGTGATCATGGTCATGTCCATAATACCATCTACCGTATCGGTAACCATAGTGAGGCGGACAGTTGGCGCAGTCGCCGTTGCATCTTCTATTATGCCGTCTTCCTTGAGCCGAAGACACTCCGGCACTTGCTCCTGCAAAAATAGCAGCAAGAGTACCAAAGAGTCCCCTTTTCGGAGCGGGTGGTTCCGGGATAAAATCATCGATGTAGATATCCTCTTCTTCCTCTTCGCGCAAGGCTTCCGGTAGCAGAATATTTCGTTGCTTACAGATTTCGATGATAACCTCATCATCAATATCGCCATACAAATATTCCATATCCTCGGCGGTCAATCGTCCTGCTGAATTACGCACAGCAGCAGTCACCGGTTCTTTATCGTTGATATAGGCAAACTCTGCTAAATCAGAGCCGGAGAAGGCCAGTTTTTCTTCCACAGCCTTTCTAAGCAGACGGTTAGATGCCGGTACATTAACCTGCAATTCGATGATGATTTCTCCGACTTCATCAGCAGAACCAAGTGAAGTCAATGCAGACAGATTACGCACCTGTGTGCTTTCCGCCCAATCATAGAATTTTTCGTAATATTCATCCCATGTGTATGTACGCAATCAAACCACCTCACATTTCTTTTTTAAAGCAAAATCTACAATACATAGGTGACCCACTTGTTCAGCAGCAGGTCGGTTAATCCTGTAGCATATCTAAATACATATCTAATCTTGCATTGATGTATCCTGCAAACAGATTTTCCATTAGCGAAAGATTGTGCTTTACATAATATTCATCAAACGCATTATAATAGGCAATTCTATCTGTAAACTTAATATCTATAGGTGGGAGTCCGGATTTCATCAACTCAAGATTTACAAGCAGTCGTCCGGTTCTGCCATTACCATCAATGAAAGGATGGATGCCCTCAAACTCGATGTGAAAAGCGAGCCAGTTTTGTCACAATATGCTCTGTGCTTGCAGCAAAATCATATAGCAACTGTTCCATCTTCGGCTTAATAAGATATGGCTGCACGGGTTCATGTTGTGCGCCCATAATATGAACAGGAACTCTACGGTATACACCACGGTCTTCTCTCTTATCTGCAAGAACGAGATAGTGAATCTGTTTGATGATGCCCTCACTGATTGGAACATTATCTTTTACCAGTTCGCTCACAAAATCAAATGCTTCTTTATGACCGACCGCCTCCATATGGTCTTTCAGCGGTTTACCGTCAATCGTAAGACCACGAAGAACTAAATCCGTTTCTCTCAAAGTAAGTGTATTTCCTTCAATGGCATTGGAGTTGTATGTATACTCTACGATAAATTCTTCGTTGAGCCTTGCCACCTCGCCCGCAGTCAAAGGTCTTCTGCTCTCCAGTTCTACCTTCTTGAGGTCAATTTGTGCCAAGAGGCTTTCCTTTGACTTATAACGACCATCAGCCGGTTTCTTTGCATCCACAGGAATTTTCCATCTACGTCCTTCCCTGTATGCCCCCGGAATTTTCCCCTCAGAACAAAGAACTCTGATTCTTCTATCAGAAATGCCCCATTTTTCAGAAGCCTGTTTTACTGTCAAAAACATAGATTACCCCCTCAATCTAAGAAATAGTATACCGCTTTAACGGAATAATATCAATGATATCGGAATAACACCTATTAAAAATAACGGAATAATAAATCCGGTACTGTAAGGTTTTAGGGGCCATCATAGTTTCAATTCTCCCATTTCATTATTAAACCACACATCTGTACCGATAGATTATCCTGCACCGTCTAAAAGTTATAATAATATTATAAACGTATTCATATTTTTCGATTCAGACTATTGTGTTATATTAATTTTTTTAATTCATCCAAATCAATCCCCATTATACTAAGAATATCATTAAAACTCACAGTATGAAACTCACTCTTAAACCTTTTTAAAAATATCATGCAATTCAGAATCAAACTTCCTATAATAATTCTTATTAAGAACTACCTTAAAGTATAATATCGCAACAACTATGCGTCGATTATTACAATTATTGATTCCCAGATAACTTGCTATATTTGAAACACGTGTACTTTTATAATCAGTACTAAATAATCGTTCATCATGAGCACATTGATTCCTTATCAAATTAGTAATCTTTAATACAGAACTCATATCTTCACTACTGATTTTTCAAATTTAAAGCCGGTTTATATTGTTTGTTGTATTTGTCCGCATAATATTTTTGCAATAGAATTCTTATCTGAATTTTTTTAATGCTGTATATAGATATGACAAATTACCAATTGTAAGATAATTTACCAAAAACCCATAACGGAACTGATCCATGTTCTTCTATATAATGCTTAATCGCACCTTTTTGCCCCTACATTCTCATGTATAGTCTTCCTTAAAAATAGATATCTGCTTAAGAACACTCTTAGGATCGTCATCTCTATAATTGGCAATATCCAGATATGAATTAGCTTTTAGGATATTTTCGTGAAAAATTCATGTGAAATTACAGTTTTTAAATGAATTCTCAAATATCAGCAAATACTTAATAAATAAAAACCGAAGTTCCCTATCAAACAAAAAAATAAAGCTTTCAACTCATCAAAATGAGTGTTTTTGTATATATGCTTCAGGCTTAATAGGATTACCTTGTGCATCCTTAGTTAAAAAAATATCCTTATATCAATTGATTACATTGTAGTAATTCTCCTGTTCAAGAAAAACGTTTTTGGAGCACCATTTTGAGGAACAATCATTCCCCTATTACGTAATATAGTTAGTTGTTGATTAAAAGTTTTATATTCCTTCATCCTTTGTAACTCCCAAAAATGGCCAGGGCGTCGTACGCTTCCTGACCTAGTCTTATGCTAATATTATATTCGCACATCCTCATTTTGTCAATATTACAGGGCACTTTTTGTAAAACCCATTTCATTGAACGCTTTCCAAGATACTCATTTTTACTTATAAAATCATATTAAGGTTTATTTAAAAATATCTTTTATAATCAATCATGACTACTACTCCCTGAAATTTTTATCTTGTTTTCTTCTAACGTATAAAACTTTCACCATCCGAATTAAAATGCAAGCAATTTAACTCTGTGTTATTAGCTACATACAATTGATGTCTTGGATTCCCTTTCACTGTCAGTTTACCACGACACATCCACTTTCTGTCAGAATCAACAGCTACTATTTCCTTTAAACATTCTTTTAGATATTTTCTCTTTTTCTATTGCATTTCCCCATGCTGCTAAAGTTAAAGCATTAGGATAAGCATTAAAAAAACACTTCTTATCACATAACAGTTTTTTTCAAAATCAACTCTCTGTCTGCTTTTTAAATGCATATCATTTGGATTAGTCGCTCTTTGTGGATAAAGATTTAACATTATCCAACCGTCACAATTATTTTCTGATGCAATTTTTCTTATTTTTGAAATTGTAGGATCGTCTTTTATATCATTAGCTGTACTTGGATTTACTCCAAAACATATAATAGTATTAGTCCCGACCTCTCCTAACATAAAGCGTACTTTATCATCACCTATATATAATACATCACCATTCTTTTTTTATCTCTCCAAAAACTTTCAAGCGAGTTTTTTTATAGTTTCTTTTTTATCATCTTTCATTCACTTACTTTTTACTCCTCATATCCTTAGGCAACCGGTATTATTAACCGTTCTGTTTGAACCGGATTTGGTATCAATTTACTTTTGATTTTTATCATATATACACTATTTTTGGCTTTTGTTTCAAATAAAAGGCCGTTGCCAAACAGATTATATCCGTTAGACAACAGCCCTATTACTTATCATTATGATTACTTGCCAAGTCTTAACTTACCTAAAGCATCTGTAGACATAATAACCGCATACAACTAATCAGGTGTTACGTCTCCTACATGGTTATGTATTGTTTCACCCTTTACACAGGCATTCTTTTTCTATATTAAGCACTACTAATTTAAACATTAATGATATTTTTTTCATTAAAAAGCATTTCCATCAGACTGCTCACTTTTCTTTTCAAACAAGAGGTATGAGATAAAACTATCAGGATCATTCTCTGCATTCCGCATCAAAACAATCTTATAATCCATATTTTGACCTCATATCTGAAATCACATCATCTGCATCTCTAAACTTTTCCTGTTCTCCGGATTTTTTTCAGTTTTTGTAAGTAGCTCTTTCTCGGTCATAGGTGCATATGGATTTGATACTGCCTGTCTTTTTTTATTTCAAACGGAAATCCATTTGTTGCAACCACCTGTGTTAAAAATTTTATTACTTTTTGTTACTTGCTATTTTTCCACACCTCACTTTCATATATTCAGACTATTCTAGTGTTAATACATTACTGTTTCAATAACATTTGTATTTGTTTTGCAAAATACAAGTATTCTTCTTTTTATGTTATACTAATACCAACGACAATTCATACACCCGGTCCAAGAGATGCACTTCCTTCAACAATATCTATATTTCCTCCAGCCGTACTAGAATCAATAATATATATACCTTTAATATGCCTCTTACTTAACTATATATTTTGAAAAATCTTTTTAATTCAAGAGATAATCACGAGATTTTTTTAATCTACTATATACTTAAATAAAAGCACATTTTTTTATCTTGTGAAAATCTCCTCATTTTCGCAAGATAATCACGAGATAGATTATGCCATTTGTTTCTTTATATTATCCATAGCCATCTGTAGTTGTGTTAAAAACTCAACACTCTCAATACCAATTCTATACTTAGTAGACGGACCATTTCCAATTTTCATTATTAACTTCTTCTCTTCTAGAACCTGAACAGCTTTTCTTACTTTATACTCTGTTGTCGACAATATATCTTTAATTGTATTGACAGAAACAGGCTTTCCATTCTTGGCAATATATCTAAGAATATTTTTCTCATCTGCCTCAAGTTCAGGATATGAATCAGCAAGATCAATATTCCAAACTTTAATCTCGGTATGTTCAATATCAGAAACTATTTCAGGCCTTCTAAAATCGTTTTGAATAGCTGCTTTATAGATCAAAGGTCCTCCAAATCCCTGTCGTTCTGACGCTCCAAGTAATCTGAATAACTTCATGATTATTTCATTACGAGGTCTTGAATCACCGCCTACTAAGAATTGCTTTGTAGATACAAGCATTTTCCCCGGATTGTTAAAACAAACTTATCAGTTTTTTTATTCTACAGACAAAATCTTTCCAGCACCCATCTAAACTCCTCTTCCAACGCATCCCAGTCGGTGTTCCTGTCATCCTCCATTGTTTCCACAATCGACTTATAATATTCCAACTTCTCTTCTATATAATTATTTATCGATTCAACCCTTGGGCCTTTTTTTCGGATTCAGACATTTTCACCTTCTTTTGCAAGTAAATCCTCTACTGCAGCCTTCATATCTTCCTCAAGAACGGTATTAACCAATTCATCAAAGAGTACCGGCGGTGGGCATTTCTTTTTCTTCAATCCATTTTGCATGCGAGAATAGGTCTCAGCACGTAAAAAAATACTTTTTATAATTTACCATATCATCACATAGATAATCGTAGTAGTTCTTTTTTGCCGTACCGTAGTAATGATAAAGTGCCGATTTACATGCAAAATATTTGCATGCCGTTCTGTCATAAAGCTCCTTCCACTCATCCGTAGTGTAATACACAATAGGAGAATTGCTCCACTCAAATAATGTAGCATTTGATTTATGAAAGTGCTTTAATGCCTTTTTTATATCCCAACCGTTGATATCAAGCACTTCATTTAATTCCCAATCAATAAAATCCTTGTTCTCACGAAGTGATAAATAAAAGTTTTTATTTCTTACATATATAAATCTTACATCATAGTCGCTATCCGGCGAAGCAAATCCCCAGGCTCTGCTGCCCGATTCAATAGCGTGTAGCACTTTTTATATTCTCTTTTTCTTCTATTTCTCTGATCTTTATAAGAACCAGTTCTTCTATATTTCCTTCAAAATTCTCATATCTCATCTCGAATCACCATTTCATTTATTGTCATTACAAGTTCCTGAACTCTTTTAAAATCCGGCTTAGCCGGAAGATCTGTGTGCTCAGCCACATAATGCAAACGTCTTTCATACTCTCTCATCATATCATAGAAGCTGTCCGAAAAAGTTCCCTCATCTGTTTGATATTTTTCCAAAAGCGGATATCCATCAATAAATCATGTTCTTTTTCTCTATATGTATTGATTTCTCCCTTTTCCAGTATATCAATGGCCATCATAAATAATCTGATAAGATGCATGGCGTGCTTATTCAAATGAAGATCATCTTTCTTTTTATTTCTCTTGCCTATTTTATCATAGTCTTTTACAACATTTGACATTGTATTCCACATACTCGCATAATCTCTTAGCGGATAGTGATTTAGCTTTGCGTTTACAAATATCTCAGTTTCAAGCTCAGGGTTAACCGACTTATCTATAAAAATCTCCAGACTTCCGTTTTCAAAGTTCTTATAACTTGAGTTGAAACTGTACATTGCATTCTTTACAGAATTAAAAATATGCTGTTCTTTTTCACTTTGTGGAAATGTGTCTCTGGCAAGTGCATTCTGTAATCTTCTAAGTTGCGCATCCGCATACCCTCCAAATGACTGAATAGCTTTTTTTGATAAAAACAATCGTTTATTATCAAGAAGCATTTTCCCGATATCATTAAGATATAGATAATTATCCGGTGCAAGGCCAAGCAACTCTATTGTATTCGGATTGCAACTCAAAAGTAAATTCACCATTTTATTGAATGCATAGATAACAGTATCCGTATTATCATCCACATACTGTTCAAACTGCGTAAGTCCTATAAGATCGGACTTTTTATTTAGAGCAATTCCTCTTATATCTATATCACTACCTTCTATATTTGTCCCATATGCATAGCTCCTGCAAGCCCAAGCAAAAATCACATGCTTTCCAAGATGCTCATTAGTATTTATAAAAATCATATTCGGGTTTTGTTTTAAAAATATCTTTCATTCTCTTACTATTTTTACTCCTCATATCCTCAAGCACTCGGTATTCTTAATCTTTCTTTTTGAACCTAACTTGATATCAATTTACTTATGATTTTTATCATATATACATTATATTTTTGACTTTTATTTCAAATAAAAAAGCCGTTGCCAAACAAATATATCCGTTAGACAACAGCCCTATTACTTATCATTATGATTACTTGCCAAGTCTTGCCTTACCTAAAGCATCTGTAGCTATAATAGCCGCATACAACTCATCAGGTGTTACGTCTCCTGCAAGATTATGTATTGTTTCTCCCTTTACACAGGCATTCTTTGCTATAGTATGAAGATCCTCATCTGTAAAATCTCCAAGCTCTGCAAGAGTAATAGGCAGTCCTACTTCAAGGCAGAAATTCTGTATATCCTCAAACTCGGCCTTATCCGCACACTCAAGTGTCAGCTGTATCAAAGTACCGAATGCCACACAATTGCCATGATATGCCTCATGTCCTCCAAGTGAAGTAACTCCGTTATAAAATGAGTGAGGAGCCGCACAGTTTACATTATCTGCTCCTACACCTGAAAGATAAACTGTAGCCTCTATAATTGCATCCAAAGCAGGAGTAACAACATTATTCTCACAGGCGGCTATAGCAGCTTTACCGTATTTTCTTAAGGTATCATAGCAAGCCTTTGCAATCGCCATACCTGCTCTTGTAATACCGCCACTTTCCAAGCTTGGTGACTCTGTACGAAGTGAAGCTCTTCCTTCAAAGTATGTTCCAAGAGCATCTCCCATTCCTGCAATCAAAAACTTTACAGGCGCATTAGCTATAACACCACTGTCTACAAGTACCGCATCAGGGTTTTGCGGATAGAATAAATATTTATTAAAGCTTCCGTCATCATTATATATAACTGAAAGTCCTGTACAAGGTGCATCTGTAGCCGCAACTGTAGGTATTATAACTATTCTCTTACCCATGTAGTATGCTGTTGCCTTAGCCGCATCCACTGCCGAACCGCCGCCTACCGCAACAACAACGTCAATCTTATCAGTCTCAACAATATCCTGCATTTTCTTTATCTCGCTGATACTTGACATACCTCCGAAGACTTCATATCTGCGATAATCATCTTCTCCTTCAAAGCTCTTTTCCAAATCTTCATGGCAGCTGTTGTAGCCGCTGTTTGAACAGACAAACAACCATCTCTTTCCCATATACTCCATTTCCTTGCGGAACTGAAGCAAAGCTCCTTTTCCCTGTACATACTTGAGTGGTGCACGCATCATTCTTAAACGTTTCATAACAAAACCTCCATTAAAACCGTCAAGCTTTGAAACTATGTCAAAACTTTAACATATATTGCTAAGGACTATTGTAGCACAAAGATTGTATTTTTCAATTCTTATTTTATTCCCTCATAATGCGTCCACATGCGTGCTACATTGACTGCCCTCTCCCAATACCTCTTTAAACATTTTATAATTATACTTGCTGTTTCCTCTTCCATAAACAGCAAATATAATTTTATCAAACAGCTTCCACATTTTTTCTTCAACGATCAATTCTTTAAAATATCCTGCGACATTGCGGGCATCATGTCCGAATGCTCCACAGCCCCACGCTCCCAATGTAATTGTTCTATATCCGAATCTTGCCGCACAGTATAGATACTGTCTGAGCCTTTTCTTCATCACACTATCAAGGGCCTCTTGTGACTGTCCATATGCCCTGTCAAACAGATTCGGTGCAGGAATAGTCATAACAGCTGTGGTATAAGGTTTAGGAATAAATTCCAAATCTATATTTCTAAATACATCTACCACAGGTGACAGAAGCATATAATCGGAATCAAATGCCGTTCCAAATTTAAAATTAAACTTATACATCTTAGAAGCCTTGGGTGAACTTATAGATTCGTACAAAGTACTCTGCCTGCATAGACACTCTTCCTGTGCACAAGCCCCACTTTTATATCCACCTCCCGGATGATATGCATTGGCAAAATTCATTACCAAATCTGAGGGATATTCAAAGCTGTCTGCGTTTACAACAGAGATTTCACATTTTGAAGAGTATTTAAACTTCCCGGCAAAAAATTTGTCCTTATCCTCTATAATATCTTTAATAACATTAGGTGAGAGTACCACTACATTCCTATGTTTTTCCAAATCATGCGGCAGTTTTATAAACTTCCCTTCATTGTAAAATCCGTTGTTCTTTAAAATCCCCTTGTTCTCTTCATACACCACAATATTAGCTAATCTGGACATAATTACCTCCGTTAATATATATACTGTAATTATCATATCAGACATGCTGTACATCTTTTCGGACTTTGGTGGTGATTTTAAAAAGACAGCCAATCATTAGATTAACTGCCTGAAATTATATTATATAAAAGTACTCTATCGTCTTCTCCGGGGTCTTCTCGGTCTTCTGATTATAAAGTATTACCGCCTCACGGTTTTCAAACTTTCCAAGGGCATAAAGTACGTCATCCTCCCTGTTAAAATATCCGAAAGGCACTATACGATTATATTTCAGAGGCTGATCAAGTACCAGCTCCACATCACCTTCCGGTATGAACTGTGACCAGTGCTCATCTGTAAACTCATCCTCATAGTAAGGATCAAACATATAAATATTCTTATCATCCGCACCGGTAAGCAGAGCATAATGCTGTACATCATAAAAGAGCCTTACTACTACGGCACCGCCTCTGTTGAGCGCATCATTTATACGGCTTGTTTCACCGATAAAAACCTGTTCACCTGTAATATATTCACATATGACATTGAGCTGCCTTATCTCCCTGAATCTGTTGAGCCAATTACTAAGAAACATCATTGCCATGTGAGAAGTTCCGCTCTTGCCGGGATGTCCCTCATTACTGTAGCAATCAAGTGTGTAAAGCATAATGTTTCTGATAACTTCCGGCGGAATATCTTCCCTTTCAAATAGAAAGCTCAGTGCATTAAGCATTGAAGTCGGCCCGCAATCATATTCAGATAATTGATAATGTAATGGATTTTTCATTCTACACCCTTCTTTCTATCTGCATATAGTATAAAGCTCAAATATATTACAAGCAAACTTATAATTTCCTCTTACAAGCTTTTATGCATCAACGCTTATTATACAAGTTCATTTATAAATATTCCACTGATTTTATTTATAGAATCCAATGTTTTTTTGCAGTACTTTTTATCCAAAAAAATTTATAAGACTGCATTTTGCATCACTTACATATCCGAATATCCATTCGGTAAAGTCCACTATATCAAACTCTGCAAAACCCCTATCCCCTATATCTGAAATCCTTGAAACACTTGAATGTCTCTCATCCATCTCAATTCTAAAATATCCGTTTTGTGCCTCTATAATATTGTCATTGATTTTTTTATAATGATATCTATAGGCTCCTTAGCTCTGAAATTTGACAAAAGCTCTACTATATCGGTAATTCTGACCATAATATTTTTCCTTGCCGAACTTCCTATTTGCAAGCTTTGATGACACTATTCTCTCCTTTAACTCAAGCTTTTTGCCCCAAAAAGATTCATACGCCACTATATCATTCTCATCACTGTATACATTTATAAATCCGTCCTCGGAAGCGATCTCCTTTAAATCCCTTATAAAATAGTTTTCATCTCTATAAGTATATACATCATTATCCTTTGAAACTTCATTATTTATAAAATCCAAAAATCCCTAAAAATAAAGCTCTTTATCAGGCTCTTCTTTAATTGCCTGCTTTTTTAGCCCTGAAACATTTGCATTATACTCATTTTTATCCGCCACAAAGGCAAAATCAAAAGGCAGATAATAATCCTTATTTGCGGGTATCAGATATGTAAACGGAACATGTTCTGCATTCATATCACAAAAGTGCCTTATTTAAAAAGCCTTCTCATATAGCCCTGTCGCTTAAATTCCTTTCCTGTAGCTACAGCAACTATATAATCCAGATTATAAATTTTATTAAAAACCGATATTTTTATAAGGGATTCAGCATAATCATAGACCTTACACTCTCACCCTCTATATCTGCCAAAATTCTGTTATCTTTAAGCTTTTCCTCATAATAATAATTTACAAAGCTGTCGGAATCTTCAAAAAAAGCCTCCTTATACAGAGGCTTTGTAAATATTTTTTCTTTTTGATTCAAATATTTTATCATAGTATTACCTTATTTGCTCAACATAGTACTTTCTCGCATAATCCACCGGATAATAACTCTGCTTTGCATGTCTAAGTCCCTCAAGTCCCAGATCGTCCTCACGATTTACAAGACTTACATTCGGGAATTCATGTACCAAAAACTCCTTATTGATTGCCTGATAAAGGCCTGTGATTTCAGGATTGGCCTTTTCAATATGTATTACAGCCATGTCCTCTAATGGATTGTAGCTGCCTATTGAAAAAGCTTCCATTTTCCGTCAATATATATTGCTCCCATTCTGATATTCAGTCTTGTACAATTGAGCAAAATATCATGTATTCCTTCTACCTCAGGATCCAGATGTTGTTCAACCTCTTCTCCCTTTTGTGCTCTCCACTTATCCAAAAACTTGAACACATCATCTCTGTCTGTAGGATTACATCCAAGTGCCCTGTACTCATATCTGTCACCATAATTCTTTATAAAATTATTGTAGTGGTTTTTCTTTTTGTGAAGCTTCTTTCCTGAAAGAGTTCTAAGTTTCTCTCCTTCGTAAAGATAATCCTTCGCATCTTCCTCCAACCTTACAATAAATTTATCCTCCGGCAAATTCAATGCTTTTATTCCTTCCTCATCCGCCAGATGAATCTTTAAAGGGCAAGTTCAATACTTCATTAAAATACTCCACCATTAAGCCGAAGCAATATTCAAGGTCCTCTTCCTTACAAAGCGGCATAGCACAAAAAGGTCTGTCCTCATCCCCCATAAGCCAAAGAAGTCCAACCTCCTCATCATCTCTCATTGCAATGGCCGCTCTTACATTATAATATTCTTTCCATATAAAGCTCTCAAGCTCTACACTGTCACATGTTCTGTTATGCCTAAGTCCATAAAACTTGGCATACTTTTGGTATATCATTTGCTTCTAATTGTTTAAAAATTTAATTTTTTTATAGTCCATATTTTAATTATATTTATTTTTTTCTATTTTTGTCAAATTAAAAAAATCCGATCAATTATTTTTATCTGCAAAAAAATCAAATATAGTCTTTACTTTTTGCACTAATATAATATTATGATAAAATCGTTGCAAGGTTTTGCCCACAAATAATTATGAGGAGTACTTATGAACGAATTAGAAAAATCTGCGTGAAAAAAATTGATACAATAGACAAAGAACTTATAGCGCTCTTTGAAGAGAGAATGAATATAGTAAATGATATTGCAGAATACAAAATAAAGAATAATCTTCCCATTCTAAATCAAAACAGAGAGGATATCGTAATATCAAAAGTAAAGGCCATCGTAAAAAATAAGGACTATACAGACAGCGCCATCGACTTTATCAAAGACATCATGGAAATCAGCAAAAAAATTCCAGCAAAAGATTATCTCAAAGCAACAATAAAATTTAAAGGCATTGACCTGTTTTAAAATCAATGCCTTTTTTCTAATCTTCCTTTGCCCAGCCAAAGGCATACTTCACAGCCTTTTTCCACATCCTTATCTTCTCTTTTCTGACTTCTTCACAAAGATTCGGTGTAAATACTCTGTCAATACTCCTGCTACCCTTTATATCCTCTATACTGTTCCAAAATCCGACAGCAAGTCCTGCCAGATATGCAACACCAAGTGCTGTGGTCTCTACACATTTCGGTCGCTCCACACGTACATTACAAAAATCCGCTTGAGTCTGCATCAAAAAGTCATTAGTACTTGCACCGCCGTCCACATTCAATAAACTTAGTACTATACCGGAATCCTTCTCCATTACATCAAGTACATCCCTCACCTGATAGGCCATAGACTCTAATGTAGCCCTGATTATATGATATTTATTAACACCGCCTGTAATACCTACAATAGTACCTCTGGCATATTGGTCCCAGTATGGCGCCCCAAGTCCTGTAAAAGCAGGTACCACATAACAACCGTTTGTATCCTCAACCTTCATTGCCATATATTCGGAATCTCCTGATGAATCTATCAGGCGCATCTCATCCCTTAACCATTGTATCGAAGCTCCCGCTACAAAAACGGAACCCTCCAAGGCATAATTTATCTTTCCGTTTATTCCCCATGCAATAGTCGTCACCAGTCCGTTGTCGGATTTAACAGGCTTTTCACCTGTATTCATAAGCAAAAAGCAACCTGTACCATAAGTGCTCTTTGCCTCCCCCATCTCAAAACAGGTCTGTCCGAATAATGCCGCCTGCTGGTCACCTGCCACACCTGCAATAGGAATACTCTGTCCGAAATACGATGAATCGACTTCCCCATATATACATGAAGATTCCTTCACCTGTGGCAGCATTGACTTTGGAATATCAAGTAAATCAAGTATTTCTTCATCCCATTCCAATGTATGTATATTAAAAAGCATTGTTCTTGAAGCATTTGAATAATCTGTAACATGTACCTTACCGTTTGTAAGTTTCCAAATAAGCCATGTATCTACCGTACCGAAAAGTAACTTTCCCTCTTTGCCTTTTGTCTTGCACCTTCCACATTGTCAAGTATCCACTTTATCTTTGTTCCGAAAAATATGCATCCGGCATCAGACCCGTTTTATCACGAATAATATCGGTATATCCACGGTTTTTTAAGTTCATTACAATAATCCGCAGTTCTCCTGCACTGCCAGACTATTGCCCTATACACAGGAATACCCGTTTCCTTATCCCATACTACAGTAGTTTCTCTTTGATTTGTGATACCGATGCCTGCAATATCGGATGCACTTATTCCAAGCCTTGCCATAGCTTCCACCGCCACACTCAGCTGTGTAGACCAGATAGCATCGGCATTATGTTCCACCCATCCGGGCTTTGGATAATGCTGTGTCAGCTCCTTTTGTGCCATCTCACATATCTCACCTTTTCGATTGAATATGATACATCTGCTGCTTGTAGTGCCTGCATCAAAGGCCATAATATACTCAGCCATAATCTTCTCCCTTTACTCTTTTCTTTTTTAACGGTTCTTCTCCACTCAAGTCTTTTACAATCATTTCCATACTGATATTGTAGTCTTTTTCCAATGCCGTCAAAGTTTTCTTATTCATATCCCATATTTCATCCATTCTCTCACCAAAGTTTTCTAAAGTAAGCGGATCATTCTCATCATATCCCACTTCATTTGCAAACTCACCAAAATAACCGCCTTTTTGAAAAATTTGTGTTTAAATTTCTTATAGCCTCAGGAGTGTCTATATTGGTTTCATTAAAAAGAATAAATCCCTGGATAAATACCATAGCTGAACCCCTCTATTGTATTCATATCCGTATCATATATAAGCACATAAGTACTACGCAATCCAAAATGATCTGACATAATATCTATTTTCGAATAGCTTATCATATACGTTTCTAATTGCAATACTTCTAAACGCTATATTCTCTTCAATATCTCGATAATCCAAATAACTGAAACCCGTATATTGCACAATCATATTCAAATTTTTATATTTACCATATATACTGATATTTCCAAGATTTATAAATGATTTATACTTCTTGTATGATAAGACAATATCATAATTTTTCTTTTTATAGTTGCCCTGACAATATATTTCCGATTATCACCGTGCGGATACGACCTTTCCAATAAAAAGATCATCAGCAAAATATGACATACTCGAAAATGTCTGAAATAGTTGTATCATATCATGATAATATCCCGTTTCTATCGCACCTTCATCCTCATCTTTTGGTTCAGGAATCGCAATTGCACGGTCTATCGTATATTTGCTTAAAATTTCAAACGCCTTAATAATCTCTTCCAGCTTTTCATTTTTTCTGTACAACTTATTTCCGATATCGATATATCTCTTATACCCAAAAAATCCATAGTCACGGTCAAAGCAGTATTCAAGCACAGTATTCAGCAGTTTCTCATCCTCTCTTAAGCTTGATATCAAAATACCGTCTACTATCAGATACTCCATAACAGTCTTTTTATTGTTGCCTAATTCTTGGGATAAAATATTTTCTACAGTAGCCTTCTTACCCTCGGTATCATATATTTTTTCAAGTTCTTTTAATCTCGCATCACATTCGACATCATCCTTTGCATAATAACTTGCCACTGCCCATATATCTTTTACATCGCAATCTTTTGGAATTTCTACTATATTTTCAAGATTATCTATTCTTTTTATATTCATTTTCATCCCTGTTATATCTTGCTCCGTTCCATATTATTTGGTTTGCTGTCACATTATAGTCTGAAGACATTAGTTCGTACATGCCTGTCAATACATTAATTATACATACAACAAGTATCAATATTAAGGCAATATATATTCTATTTCTGTACTTTAACTTCACGCAAAACCCTCCTTAATGCTAAAACCGGTCTATAAATACTTTTTGCATTTGGGCATACAGCTTTTACATCACAATTTATCTTTAGATGATATAACTGTACTCTTCTCAAGTTCTTAAAATTTTTTTCAAAAAAATGAAAATTATCAAGTACATTCTCTTCTTCATATGTGCCTATATCCTCCTCATCATCACCCATATATGTTAGTATTATAGTTTTCAACATTCTTAAAAATATCCTAAATCAGTAATATCTTTCACATGATAGTCTTTAAAATTTATAGACAGAAATTTTATTTTTCCTCAAAGAACTCTTCCGGATAATACCCTTTATTGGCTTTTTCTCGTCTTTTTGCCAAAGATATACGATCTTTACCCATAGTATCTCTCACAGCCCTCAAAAAAATTCTTCGTCCTTAAAAAAATGCTATTCTCTCCATTAAAAATATTAGAATAATTATAAATATGCCCTAAATAAAAATGTTATTGTGTAGTTCATATTTAATTCTTCCTCCTGTTTAAAAATCACGTACATTTCAGTTATTATTATATGTTTATTCTATAAATATTTTTTTGCGATATTTCAATATTTTTTTATATTAAAAGAGCCCCCATGCCTTTTTCACATAGGGGCTCTAAACGACAGTATTACTTTTTCACTTTCTGTAGTCATAACATCATCAGGATTGACAAAAGTCTGCCCAAAACGGATTGTCCACCCACAGATAATATCCTCTATTGCTGTCATCCATAGTATATTCCGCCATAATCTTCTCTCTTTACTCTTTTTCTTTTTAACGGTTCTTTACCACTCAAGTCTAATGTAATACAGTCAATATCATAACCATATTCTTCACCCAAAACTTCATAACATCTGTATCTCATATCAAATATTTCAACTAATCTTTCACCGAAATTTTTCTTCAGTAATAGGATTGTTTTTCATCATATCCCACCTCTTTTGCAAACTCACCAAAATATCCGCCTTTTTGAAAAAAATTTGCATTGAAATTTCTTATAGCGTCTTTTGTATCAACCATATCTCTATAACCATGGTAATCAAATATTTTTATATGTCGGGTAAATAGCATAAGCTGTTCCTTCTATCAAATGTCTATCTGTATCATATACAAGTGTATATGCGGCACAAAGTTCGAAAAATATCGAAGTAGCTTCTAAATGATTAAGTCTTCTAATAAATGTTATCGTTGACAAATATTTCAGCGAAATATAATCTGTTACATCACGATCATCCAGGCTTCCAATCATTAAACCATATACCCGCATATCTAAATTTTTTTATACCTACCATATATCTCTAATTTCCCCAACTTTATAAATGGTTTTATACATTCTATAATACAACGAAATATCAGTACTATCACTTTTAACCGCTCTTATAATATACTTCTTATTATCTCCTCCATATAATTTTTTTCCGATATAAGATTATTATCAAAGTATTCTATACCTGAAAATGTTTGAAACAGCTGTATCATGCTGAAATACTGCCTTATATATGTATCTCTACGGTCTTCATCCAACATCTTTTCTGCACTTGACATATAATCAACCGTATATTTACTTAAAATTTCAAACGCTTTAATTAACTCTTCTACTTTTTCATTTTTTCTGTACAGCTTCTCTCCAATGTCAATGTACCTTTTATAACCAAGTACTCCAAAGTCTCTGTCAAAACAATAGTCTAACGCAGTATTCAATAATTCTGTGCCTTTATCTAAATCCTTTGTCAGGATTCCTGCTACTATAAGATATTCCATTCTTGTTTTCTTATCATCGCCTAAATCATGCTCAAGAATATTTTCTACGACTTGCTTTTCACCTTGTTCATCATATATCTTTTCAAGTTCTCTAAGCCTTGACGCACACTCAGCATCATCCTTTGAATAATAACTTGCCACCTCCCAAATATCCCTTATATCACACTCTTTTGGAAGTTCGGATAAATTTTCAAGCTCATCTACTTTACTGTATCTGTTTCCATCCCAATTGTATCTTGCACCTCTCCATATGATTTGATTCGCTGTCACATTATAGTTGGAAGTAAATACTTCATACATACCGGTCAGCACATTGACTACGCATACAATCAGTATAAACCTAAGCAACCAATATATCCGCTTTTTATACTCTAATTTCATCTATGCCTCTCCTAACCGTAAAAACGGTTTATAAACACTATTGCTCTCGGAAATTCCCTTTTAATCTTTCTTATGTAACGGTTCTCTTCCGGTAAAATCATTTACAATACTGTCTATATTGATATTATATCCTATATACAAAAATCTATTAACTTTTTTTCTTCCATATTGCAAAGTTCATCTATCTTCTCACCGAAATTTTTCCAATGTCAGTTGATTATTCTCATCATAGCCTACATCATTTGCAAATTCTTCCAGATAACCGCCTTTTTGAAAAAAATTTGTATTAAAAATTTTTTTATAGCTTTTATTGTATCTACATAGTGACTGTCAGGAGATGCAACTACATTGTATATATCAAAGTAACTATACACCGGAAGTACAGGATAAAATCCGTAGCTTAAGCCCTCGAGCGTATGTATATCCGAATCATATACAATCACATAGGTACCACAAAGTCTAAAAAAATTTCAGATACAATTTTTAGACTGACTAACTTATCATTTACCATATAAGTTGCAGGACTTTTTAATGATATATAATTTGTAATATCAAAATCATCCAAATCTCTGATTGATACACTCTTTATTATCATATTCAGATTCTTATATCTTCCGTATATACTGATATGTCCAAGATCTATAAATGATCTGTATTTTTTTGTAGGATAATACAATATCATAATTTTCTTTTTATAGATGCCCTGACAATATATTTCTTATTATCCATCCCGGGATATGATTTTTGCCGCTAAAAGATTATCGTCAAAAATATGATAAGCTTGAGAATGTCTGGAACAGTTGTATCATACGATGATAGTATACCGTTTCAATTGCACTTTCATCCCCATCTTCTGATTTGGGCATCACAATTGCACGATCAATTGTATATTTACTTAAAGTTTCAAAAGCTTCAATGATTCTTTCAATCTTCCCGTTCTTTTTATAGAGCTTATTTCCGATATCAATATATCTTTTGTATCCAAGGAATCCATAGTCTCTATCATAGCAATGTTCAAGGACACTATTAAGCAGTTCCGTGTCGTTACTAAGGCTTTCTATTAGGCAACCGTCCACTATCAGGTACTCCATCATAGTCTTTTTATCATCTCCTACATCTTTAGACATGATATCCTCTACGACAGCCTTTTCTCCCCCTTCATCATATATATTCTTAAGTTCTTTCAGTCTTGTATCACACTCACTGTCATCCTTTGCATAATAACCTGCCACCGCCCAAATATCTTTCACATCACAATCTGTCGGTATATCCACCAAATATTTAATCTCATCTATACTGTGATATCCGGTCTCGTCCTTATTATATCTCTTGCCTTTCCATATGATTTGGTTTGCATTTGCGTTTTTGCTTGTACTACACATCTCATAGAATCCTGTCAGCACATTGACTACACATACAATCAGTATAAACCTAAGCAACCAATATATCCGCTTTTTATACTCTAATTTCATCCATGTCTCTCCTTACCGTAAAAACTAGTCTATAAACACTATTGCTCTCGGACATTCGTTCTTCACACTATTATCTGCGTTCAGATGATATAACTGTACCCTTCTCAGCTTATTAAAATCCCTTACTTTATTCAGATTATCAAGGACATGTTCCTCATCATACATACCGATATCTTCCTCATTATCGCCCATATATGTCAAGATAATTGTCTCAACATTCTTGAAATATTCAAGGTCACTCACATCCTTAACATGGTAGTCCTTAAAATTGATTGATAAGAAGTTCATCTTCTTTAAATCCTTTTTCCAAATGATACCCTTAATAGGCTTCTCTCTTTTATGTGCCAGAGACATACGATTTTTCCCCATAGTATCTCTTACCGCTCTAAGAAACTCCGCATCCTTAAAAAAAGCTATTCTGCTCACCACAATCATACATATTATTGTAAATATTCCCAAGTAAAATGATAATGTATAATTCATTTCCACATTTCCTTTCCGTTAAACTTCTCTTGCAGACTTACCATATTATTTGTGTATTAACAGAACTCCTATGCTTTTTTTCATAGGAGTCCTAAAATATCTACCTGCTGCTCTCTGTTGTCATGATATCATCAGGATCTACATAATCAGCCCAAAAAGGATTGTCCACCCAAAGATAGTATCCTCTGTTACTGTCATCCATAGTAATCTGCCAAATCTCAGGTGAATACATCATAGAGCTGATACCTATCTCATCCGGATCCTCATCATCCTTTAGCAACAACCTGAAGGTACATAAAATCTATATTACCACCATCTGTCTTTACAACATAATAAGTCTCAATCCTTTTTTTATTCCCTTTTTCTTTGTCTTCTGTGACTACCGGAAAATTTCTGTCATACTTGACACTCTTTGACTTTCCCTTATACCTCTTTAGCAGTAATGCAATTTTAAAGTCCATATCTTCGATACTCTCTCTCGCATTCTTTGAAAACAGTGCCTTCAATGCATCAGCATTTTTGAGCATCCATTGCAGCAATCACCTTGTCTTTATATTCTTTCTCCTCAGGTGGTTGATTATCATTTTTTTGGTGACCTCACTCTTAAAAGTCGCTTACTATATTTTTTTAGCAATTAAACCAACAGATAACACAAGTACTGATAATATTATAATAGGTAAGATTTTTTTCATACTTTAACTACTCCTTGCTTTGGATCTGATTTGAGAGGTTATAGTCGTTATTATATATATATTCCTTTGATTCAACAATTTCCTTTCGTAGTACAGCCAATTCTTCATATCCTGTATCCATCAAAAATCTTTAAATACCAACAAATGTATTTAAAACTATCTCCGCTTCTTCCACTCCAGTAGTCGTCAATATCTGTTATAATATTTACTAAATCCTCCCTACTTTTTATTTAATCTATACTTAAATAGATCATAATTATTCTCTGCATTTACCATGCCTACAATATTTGATTTAATTTCCATATTCTTATCTCCCATCATTAGTGTCCAAACGCATAGATATCATATCCATCTTTCTCTTTATCTACACCATCTGTACTGAAATCCCCATAATCTATAGCAAATATAGATATTCCGACATTATTCTCATGAAAATCATCTACAGGTACTATTACCATAGCAATCTTTAAGCTTGATCTATATAATTCTCCCTCCTTAGGATCTGCAAACTCTATAGTAGTATTAGCATATACCTCTTTATAGATTTTACCCCTATCAGCTCTTGATTGATAATTGTTATCTTCATTAAGCTTTATACCTTATTATAGAAGGCCATGGCAATGACTCATTTTCTCTGATAATTCTATCTATCTGTTCATCAAAAATTATCTATCTTACTCCTTGCATGCTCAGGAAACAAACTCGCTAAGAGTTCTCTATCATTCGTATTAAATGCTTCTACTATTTTTTTCTATATACTTATTTACCACTGTACCCTCATCATATATGTAGTTATCTAATTTTATCAGAGTCATGTATATACCTTGCAACTTTAACTACCCAGGTACATCCTGTAAGCAGACATGCTATTAAACAGAATATAATAATTTTAATTCTCATTAATTCCTATTACCTCCTTCCCATTTCATTACGGCATTTGCGATGCACAAAATCAAGACACCAATTATCATTTATCTTATCTTCGTTTTGATCATCAAATTCTGCTGTATGTACGAATTCCTTCCACATAACCCTTTCCTCATCAAAGTCAACCATACCTACCATTACTAAATCTTCAGCCTTTACATCTTGGAATCTTTTATCAGGATTAAACCCTGTGATCCACCACTGATACTGATCATATGCATCCCAATCCGATACTAATGTTCCATCTTTAAGAGTCAGGTTCATGTACATCTTCAAATGACTTTGTTTATAACAATCCACATGCCAATCATTACCTTTATATATCCCTATCTCACTACCTGCACCAAAATGAAAATAATCTCCCTTCCACATCCAAAGTGTAAATTTTGATTCACCTGAACCAAATTGAAACTTTGCTCTATTCATAGATGTAAATGAATTAAAAGAAAAATCGTACATTGGATTATAGCCCCACCACATTTTGCCAACATTCACTCATTGTATGAATAATACCATTATTATCTTTATAAAAAAATTAAATTTGTTAAGTTCTCTATCACTTCTTATACCACTTACTGTAAGTTCATTTATCAAATCACTTAATCCTGTATATTCTGTGATGTATCTAAGCGTTCTTATTGCTGTATGCAGTATTGCTACCATAGGTGTTCCTATACTATCAGAATATTATTAATTGCAAATTCTCGACCGGCATTCATAACTACATCTACCCCTCCTAATGATGCTGAATTAAATATACCCCAAAAATCCCTCAATAACTAAGTTTTTTTCAAACCATAGTATCCCGGTGATATAGTAGATTCCATATAATCTAGTAGAAATCCCTCAAAATCTTTATAGGTAAGTGCATTTGCTTCCGGTGATTCTCCTGTACTGTCAACAAATATCAATGGTGAATTATAGCAGTATGTATACTCGTTTTGGGTAAATCCATATCTTAGATCTCCCTTGATTTTATCCTTTCCAAGAAATCTTCCCATATTTTCATCGTACATTCTTGTAGCTGAAAGATAGTTTCCGCTTATATCATCTACCATGAGACCGGCAAATCCGAAGTTCTTTGGTTTACTTCCAAGCACTTCTCCAAACTCCGAGTACTCAAAAAGCTCATTACCCTCAAGTATTACACTTCCAAGCTCATCACATATGATATTGGCTCTGTTATCATCCTCCACCTCTGATATCAGTTGAATATCCCATACAAAACTTCTCTCATTTCCATCACTATTTTGCCATAGTATATTATCAGTCTTTTTTCTGATATCAATTACATAGCTTGTAGTATGTGACTCATTTCCGTCAGTCTCTGTCTTACCTATTCTGTGACCAAGTCCGTCATATTCATAAGTTACACTGTTTTTACCTGATATGACACTGACAAGTTGTCCCAATCCGTTGTATTTGTACTCTGTTTCAAGCTCACCATTAGAAAACTTCTTAATAAGGTTTCCTCTCTTATCATACTTATACCTTTTTTGAATCAAACCGTTATTCTTAGCTATACGCTCTTCTACGAGTTTTCCTCCCTTATAGATATAGTTTGTAGTAATCACTTCATCTTCAACATATTCTACTTTATCGGTTCTGTTTCCAAAGATATCATAGCTGTATTCTCTTAGCACTTTTCCGTTCAATACAACTTTTGTGATTCTTCCCACCTCATCATAAGAATAATTGTAATCCTTTACACTTCCGTTCTTATTATACTTATACCTGTCTTATTTCCCACCAAATCATATGTATAAGTATATTCCATATTGATTTTTTCATCACTGATATGCGTTATTTTTGTCGGACTTCCGATATCATTGTACTCATAGCATGTTTTGCTTCCATCGCTATACTCTCTTGATTCAATTCTGCCCAAGCTGTTATAAGTCAACCTTATATGTTCATTTCCTGAAACTGTTTCTATAAGCCTACCTTTTTTATCATAGTTATAGCCTACCTTTTTGCCGTCAGGATATACTATAGCCACAGTTCTTCCAAACTTATCATATTCGTAAGTAATACTGTGTCCGTCTGTAGTTAAAGCCTTTTTCACCAAGCCTTTCTTATCTCTTTCAAAGCTCATAGTTCCAAAGCTTCCTGATACGGCTTTCAAAAATCTGTTGCCGTCATACTCATAGTTTACATAATTTCCGTCAGAACATTTCATCAAAGTTAAAAGTCCGGCTTCATTGTACTTTAACTCTGTTTTAAAACCGTCTTCATCAATATTTTTCACTACTTGTCCAATACGGTTATAGTCCAAAGTTTTATAAGTGTTGTCGGCATTTTCTATCTTGAATATTCTGCCCATATTGTTTCTATGATAGCTTCTTATCATACAGTCATTTTCATTATCTTTTTTGTACTGTCTTATTCCTACAAGATTGTACATTTTATCATAACTGTACTCACTTACCAGACCGTCACTGTCAACCACTTTTTCAAGTATATTTCCTACACCGTATTTAAAATAGTTTGTATTTCCGATACTGTCTTTAATAGATGTTATATTCCCTTCACTATCATAGCTATAGGTATTTTCTCTACCGGTATCAGTCCTTATTCCGGATACTCTTCCCAAGTCGTCATAGTCATAATAAATCTTACTTTCCGTGTCGCCCGTTAGTCGGCTTTCTTCTGTAGGTCTTCCAAGCTTATCATAAGTATATATGTATTTTACATCATCACTTAAATTAACCGCTTTTACTCTGCCGTTCTGATTATATTCATAGCCTGATACATTGCCAAATATATCAGTATACTCCAATACCCTGTTCATAGAATCATATACAAAGCTTTCGCTGATATTCTCATCCAAGGTTTGCTTTAACACTCTTCCATATTCATCATATTCATATCTGATACTTCCGCTTGGCAGTACTATCTCAACAAGTCTGTCTCCCTCATAAACAAAATCAGACTTCACTCCGTCAGAAAATTCCTTACTGATACACCTGTTTAACTTATCATATTTGTAATTTTCGCTTAGACCTGTCGGGTAAGTAACACTGACAATATTTCTATTGTCATCATAGGAAAATCTCTTCATACTTCCGTCAGGAGCAATCATTTTAGTCATATTGCCCCTCTTGTCATATTCAAATTTTTCCACTCCGTCAGCTCGCTTTATCTGAGATATTCTTCTAATATTATCATATACATACTCTGTAGTATTTCCGTTTTTATCTTTTAACCTTACAGGTAAATTTATATTATTGTACTCTACTTCATAGGTTTTCCCGTCAAAATCCTTTAATTTTTGACACCTGCCTATTTGCTGTATACTCATATGTTCTCTTCTCTCCAAAAGAATTTGTTACCTCTGTGATATCTCCAAGCCCATTATACTTATAAAGTCTTTTTCCTCCATTATTGTCTTCAATACTTACAACTCTATTCAACTCATCATATTTATATCCGACCATTTTAACAGTATCATTTGCTATCTCCGTTACATTTCCACTAATGTCATAGCTTATATTCATAACACTTTTATCCGGAGCGATTATTTTTTAAAGGTCTTGAGTTCTCATTGTAAACAATACCAAAGCTGTCTTTTTGACTCATTAAATATTTCTACAGGATTTTCCCTTTACATCATTGAATTGCTTTCAGTCTTTTCTTCACCGTTTACTTTGATACCGTTTAAATATCCTATACCGTCATGTAAAGCTCAACTACTATATTCTCCGGCAATTCTACTTTTCGTAAGCTTTTTTTATCCGAATTGTATTCATATATTGTTTTTATTTCCTTTTCGATCTATGTCAAAATATACATAGTCCGTCTTTATCAAACTCACGAAGACTGCTGACTCCGTTTTTCAGTTATTTTTACGGTACGATAGCCCTCATCATGGTAATAAACAACTTCCGACTCTCCATTGTTAAATGTTACGCTGTTTTTATCATATTTAAAGGTAAGTTCCACGCCGTCGGCAAATCGTTGAGAAGTTATTCTTCCATCTTTATCATATCTGTTTTCCAGAGTTACCTTGCCTTCATAATCAGTAAGTTTAGTTATAAATCCGTTCTCATACTCAAATAAAATACTCCTGTCTAATTCATTCTTTATACAGGATAAATTGTCATCCTTGTATGATAAATTGATACTTCTTCCATTACCGTCGCAAACTCCGACTACTTTATTATCATCATACAGATATTCAATATACTCATTTGAATTACTTCTTTTTACTGATAAAGCCTTTTCTCCATCATAAGCATATGTAACAGTGTTTCCTTTTCCGTCATCTGTTTCTATCAGCTTGCCTTCTATATCAAAGATATGCTTATCTCCTTCAAAGATTTTTAAGTTCATATCTGTTTCCAAGTTTTTCTGAGTGTATCTCTATTTTTCATTGATATTTATATAACTGCCTTTTTTATCTTTTGATGAATACTTCTCTTCTGCCGTCGAAATATGTTATTTTAGCTTTTAATTCACTTATCTCCATTCTCATGTCAATATCTGAATAAAAAGCCTATTCCAAGACTTGCATTATTTCTATCTATCGAATTATATGTAATATTAAATGCAATAGGGAACAATCCTTTTTGTGATAAGAATTCTCCCTACATACACATAATTACCTGTAGACATATTGATGGGATCTCCACCATATGCACATAACGTAATCTTTTCACCATTTACAGTAAGAATAAGATTTCCTGCCTTCTTTTTCATATTCATAATCTTTAAGCCCTTTTTGCACCGAGCAGTGATACAATTTGTAAAAGATTATCCGCTTTTAAGTTCTCCCAAGGGGCAGGGCCCTTTATTTTACTGATAGAAGCTGAGATGCTTTCTTCAAAGTAGTCCACGTAAGACTCATAATCTTCCAAAGCCGATATCAGTCCGTTTAACTTGTCCGTTCTGTCATCAATATCAGCTTTTACACTGCTGATATCACCACATACATCCAAATTACTAAAATTAAGTGTAGACAGTTTTTCATCAACAATTTTCAGTGTATTCTTATATAAATGATATTCCCCTATTGCATGCTTTATACAAGATTTTAATACTTCTATGTAGTTATCTCTACGTACTACACTGCCACTTGATCCTGATGAATAAGAACCTCCCACGACTCCTTCAATCCCTATTGCCTTATTATCTATATCGTTGACACCCGGTATTACCTGAGACTCTATAATATTTATCAATTCTTTAACACTTTCATTATAGCAGTTCAAGTTATTACTCCAGGCATCGGAATTTGTACTAAATTGATTAGCACTCTCTCCTGTCCAGTAATTAGCCAATAATTCTGTATACTCCGCTTTCACGTCATTACCGATTTTTTCCAAGTCATCACTTATTTTTTTAAATTTATTTAGTACTTCCTGCAACTTGGCTCTCTTTATTTCAAAAATTTTCCATAAATCACCCCTAATCGTCATCTCTATGATGGTAATCATAATCCTCGTCTCTCATATCTTCCAATTCATCATTCAAATAATCTATTTCGTCCCTTAACCGACTGATAATATTTGATGTCTGCAACTCTATCTCTCTATGCATCTGACTTTCAGTTTCTGCAATATTCCCAATATTAAAAGGTGTCATATACATAGAATTTTCTCCTGCTATACTTGAAAGGTCGCTCCTTATGGTTGCGTCTATGCCTCTTAAACCTTCCATTTTAGTAATTGCAGCTCTAATCTTCCTGATATCCGTTCTGCATCGTCTAATATCCCCACATCTACAGCTCATATATATTCCTCCATCATAATAATTTTAAATTAAAGGTATTTTTACCTTTTTGATATCTCCACCTTTGAATACAAAACCGGTTCCAGGCACAAACTTGTAATTTCTGATTACAGGCATGCGGATAAATGACTGCTCATCAGGTATTCCAAGTACCACACCTGAATTGATATCCTTCAACTTCTTTGTCAAATCATCAAACCCACGAAGTTCATTTGGAGTCACAGCTTCAACTATGGAAACACCGTAGTCTAACAGCTTTTGGAATGAGTTTTTCCAAGTCTGTCCTTATGTCTTTACACAGGTTGATAAATCTTTCTATATCGTCTATCACTATCACCACCTGTGTGAGGTCCATGCAAAACTCTCTCAAACTCTTATCATTCTTTACTCTTTCATACTCACTTACCCTTCGATTTACCTCATCCTCAAGAAGCTTATAAAATGCACCTGAATCAGCTTCATTATTGAAGTAAAACTTGGCCATGTCCTTATACTCTCTGCCAAGTTCACTTCCGACGCTGTCACAAATGTATACCTCAGCTTCTTTTAGCTGTTCCAAAATCAACTTAAGTACATTGGTCTTTCCTGTGCCTTCCTTACCTACTACCATGTGGATATTGCCACATAATTCAAGGCTTTGCACTTCTATCTCATCTGTATCAAGTCCTATACCCGGTTTGTCTGCGCTGCCTGACAATACCATATCAACAGTTACAATCTCCGGCATTACCCTTATGCCGTCCGGCTTTTTACCTAGATTTGCCATGTTAAGCTCTTCTATAAGTGCTTCTATATTATCAGTATAATTTTCAAGCTCTACAGGAGTGTAACACTGCATTATATTTACCTCATCAAGCTTTATAAGCGCTCTTCCCTTTATCTCAGGTAACTGATATTTGCTTCTTCCGACTATTCCGAGGACATCCGTCTTATCAAACAGATAGCCTGCAATCTTATTTTTGAAATTATTTAGAATCGAATATCTTATTGCTCCCTGTCTGGTAGCAGATACCGCCATATATATTCCGATTCCTGCACCGTCTCGGCTGAGCTTATTTATAAATCCTTCCAAATCTATACTTAGTTCTTTCACTACATCATAATTATCAATAAAGATAATTATTGCAGGCAACTTTTTCCGTAGATTTCTCATTATAATTGGAAAAAGCTTATAGCATTTCTTTTTGCAAAGAGTCTTTTTCTAAGCTTTATCTCATCTTCCAACAGCTTAACAAGTTTGGTCAACTTCTCTTCATCTTCAAAGCTTATATAATCTGCTGTCTGTGGCAGATCTTTCAACTGAATAAGACTTGAGTTTCCAAAATCTAAAATATAGTAGTGCAAATTTTCTGTTCTATTTTTTAATGACAATGACATAGCAATATTTGCTAAGAAGACAGACTTTCCGACGCCTTGTGAACCGAATATCACAATATTTCCCTCGACTAAAAAGTTATGAGAAAACTCCATCTGACTTTGATTTTCAGGCATATCTACTACACCTATATCCGCACTCATATCCGAATATACAACCTGATTTTTTATCATATCAATATTTATATGCGGATTTATCATTACTTCAGGCAATGGAGGTAACCATGTTCTGTCAATAAACACATGCTCTTCCTCTTGATAGATGCTTTGAATATAATCAACCACTGCCGCAAGCTGTGTTGTTGTGGCTTTATTTTTCCACAATATTTCTATCATCACTTATAAGCTCTTTTTGACCTAATTCATTTATTCTATAAATTCTCTTATCAAACCCTTCACCCTCTGTTTCTTCATCAAAGTATGCACCACTGAATGCCGACTGAAACAGCTCATAAACCTCATTATTTCCTACTTGAAGATAAGCTCGTCCGGGATTGGTTATCTGTGCGGCATCCGGAGTTTTTTATCACTTCCTTACTGTCCGCAGCATCTTGAACTTTCAATGCCAACTTAAACTTTGAGTTACTCCAGATCTGATCATCCACAATACCTGACGGTTTTTGAGTTGCCAATATAAGATGAACCCCCAAACTTCTACCTATTCTGGATGCCGATACAAGCTCTGCCATAAACTCGGGCTGCTCATGCTTCAATTCAGCAAACTCATCTGAAATAAGCAAAAGATGTGGCAATGGAATGATTACTTTCCCTGCTTTATACAGCTTTGTGTATTCATTTATATTATTTACTCGGCTTCATTAAATACTCTTTGTCTTCTTCCCAGCTCACTTTTTATCGAAACCAATGCACGCATACTTTCACTGCCGTCCAAGTTTGTAATAGTACCAAGCAAATGTGGCAGATCCTTAAACAGATTTGCCATTCCTCCACCTTTATAGTCTATAAGCAAAAAGCCTATATCTTCCGGTGAAAAGTTTACTGACAAAGATAAAATCAAAGTCTGTAGTATTTCAGATTTTTCCAGATCCTGTAGTACCTGCTACAAGTCCATGTGGTCCATGTGCCTTTTCATGCAAGTTTTAAAAATACTATATCATCCTTTGCCCTAACACCTATAGGTGTTGCCATTGACTTATAAACAGCGGCACTTTTTCCATCTTTCTTTTTATATTCAGATCATCAGTATATTGATATTAAACATCTCAAAAAGCTTATACTTTCCGGTATTTGGCTCAATACTCCTTTTACATGCTTAAGTGCCGCAAGTCTCCTTGCCTGCTTTTTCCATATCGATATTTTTTTCATATCATATAGCTTTATATCCTTATCCATAAGGAAATTTTTGGTTTAAAACTATCTTTGCATACTCATTTCCATCTACCTTAATAACAGTTTTGATATAATCAGGCAAACTTTCCTGCTTCCTTGCGCTGTATATAAGAGAAAATCCAAGTCTTTCTCCATTCATCTGCAAATACTCCATCACACTGTGATTAACAACCAATGACGGTTCATCCAGTATAAGTACAAAATGAGGTAAGAATTTTTACATCCTTTCTTTTCCTCCTCTGTTCTCAACTTTCTTTCTTTTAAAATAGTTGTTAAAGATGCCAAAACCAGCTCTGCATGATTTCCTGTGGAAATCAATGTACTTACATTCACACCATGTAGCCTAAAATGTGGATACCAGAACAGATCTGAAAGTTGTTTCATTCCGGCATCATTTGTTATAAGGATAATTTCCATATCATGATAACTGTGAAAGAAGCACAATTCGCTTACTATCGCCTTTTGTATCTCATAAATATATTTTCTCTCACCTATCAAACCCAAATGTGTCTTTTTAAGATCTATAATGTATGGAAGATTTTTCTATTGTAGAAAATGTTTTGCCTAATTCCTGCATCTCCTCATATGAGTCTCACCCTGCATTATCCATATTTTTCTTCATACTTTATCTTAAAAGATGGGCTCATATCTGAAGTTCCTACTGAAATATTCAAAAATCCGCATCATTACTGTCTCTTTCATAAATCCTGTTTGAATATTTATCACATAGTAATTCTATACATCTTATATCAGGATAGTTGAACCTTAGAGATTCTATTTGTTTTTCTTAATCCTGATAAAATCCTCTTCTATTCAGTAAATATTTATTATAATTATTTACCCTTTCTTCTTCCTGCTCTTTCCTATCTTTAGTACTTTGTATTCCTGTAACTATAGATACTATGATTGTAGCAACCATCATTCCGGCAGACATTAATATAAATATACCTCTTTTTAAAAGTATACCCACACCAACTGTAATGGCTAATGTCAGAAATGGAGCTGCAATTCTTTTTAAATATAGCATTCCTGTCTTTTGGCAGGCTTACTGGGCAGTTTCTTTACTTCTACAGATTCAGTCGGTATTTCCATATATATTCTCGGTGACCTTCTATACTCCATCCCCAGCTTTCTATGGATTTATATTCAAAGACTGTATTAACTTTATTTCTAATGTATTACCTGTTATAGATATATGGTCATTGTAATAATCAATTTTTATTCCCGGAATAAATATAGTGTCACCATCATGAATAGTATTTTTCAAAAATGCATAATGCTCCATTTACATACGCTTTCCGTATATAGTTCTTAAAATACCTTCTTCAATAACAATTAGAACTTTTTCTCTATTCTCCCAAAACAATATCACAAAAAGCTGTCCGTACCTATTTTTAACATATTTTGACCATAGTTATAATCTGTTGTTTTTCTGAATCAATAAAGTAAATCCGATATTCTTGCAAAACTTTATTCATACCATAGTTAATTGCAAGCTCATTTGCATCACTTTCTGTAATATTATCCTTATGGTATGAAATCTCAATGCATTTTTTTATCATTATAAAGAATTAGGGTATTCATTCTTGCTTAGGTTCCTCCATTGATTCGCTCAATTCTTTTATTTTTATCAAGATCATTTATAGCATCTACTTTTTCTTCTCCTGTTATAGTGACATCTGCTTTTTAAATAAGCACTATGCTAATATATGTGAAGAGTAAAAATTCATTGTTGCCAATGCTATATCCTCCGCAACTGAAAAAAATCACATCTTCCCAGCGCTATCCAAAAATCAAGTATATTTATATCGATATTTATATCTGTATACTCAAAGTAAATTATCTCTTTGCTCAGTTGTCAAACCTTCAGTAAATATATATGATCTTGCCAATATATACCTTACATCCTTAGAAAGCTTTTTCTATCTTTATATCCTGTAAAAGTATCTTCAACTTTTTATGTAGTCGGAACTTATATAACTTCCATACGCACTTATTATCTTATCCCTATATGGTAATCTTACATATTGCAAAAATCCCATATACAAAGTATAGCCGCTCCAATAATCATAGTGATCGGTATCGAGTACTTCATTTTTCTTATATTCGGATTTTTACAAGAATCTTTGTTTCAGTATTTACCTTTTTCTCTTTCAAGTACCTTTCAAGCAATTCATCCCTCAGACTTTTCACATCTTCTGTTTTTCAAAAAGCTCTTTTTCCGGCAATTTTACACTTCCCGTGATGTATTGTTCAAATGTATACTTTTCATAGAGAATATATGCTGATAATGCTTTATATGATGCATAAAAGTCAGAATTTCCAAACTCAGTTTTCTTATCTCTTACAAGTACTTTGGGCACAAGATTTATATCAAACACAAGATTTGAAGGTGCTATACTGAATGAATATTCCTCAGTCAGTTCTTCCATATCAGCTATATTTACTAAAAAGTCTGTATTTATCTTCCTTGCTAAGTTTATCTAAAGAATCAAAACTGTATATTCCATCACTACAAAATCTAAAAATGCATTCATCATCTGTTTCTTCTATTTCACAATCCAGTAAATGCTTGTTCTTATTTGCTAAAAGAAATCTTATCTCTTTTTCAATATTCAAATCTATGTTTTTACTCTGATTTCTATATATCTGTCCTCTGCCATATCATCCTCACTGCTACCAGCCTGTCGCCATTTTTTTATTTTTCTCTTCTTCCAATGTTTTGTATGCACTCACCATTCTTTCTTGCATACATGAAAGATAATAATCCGGTAAAAATCTTTTCCTGCCGTAAAAATATTTTCTATTATGTCATTTATACATTGCTTGCAGTTCATACTCAGATCCACTTTAACCTCATCTATCTGTAGCGTAAAATCAATGTGCATATTTCTTCCTCTTTCCGGTTTTTATTGCAAAAATAAGCCCCAAAACACCCATAAATACCAGAAACAATACAGCAGTTACAGGACTCATTGTTTTTTTCATCAGTATATGTCAAGTTATAATAGTTTGTTTTTTGAAGTGAAAATATTCAGTTCACTCATCTTTAATCTTACAAGCTCATCAGGCGACTTTTTCATCACTTACTGTAAATGTCAAATTATCTATAATCTCACTATACTTCTATTTTTTTCTCATTCTCTCTAAATTCAAATTTCAGTCTGCTATCCTTTGTCAAAATCTCAATACCGGATATTGATCAGTCAAAAGCCACTCCGCTACTTTGATCTCTTACCTTTAAAACATCTGTATCTAAGTCCAGTTGCATAAATCTTCTCCACCTCCTATATCAATTATTTTATCATTCGTTACTCTTATTAAAAAGCCCATACATTTATATCTTTAATGAACTAAAATGATTTAGCTTATAATATAAATGTATGGTGCGATGCTTCAATTAAAATATACTATCCCTCAAGTTTCTTTTTAAAACAGCCAACTCATCTTCCATTTCCTGATTTCTCTGTCGCTCTGTTTTTAACTCGGCTAATTCTTCTTCCATTAATTCCGTTTCATCACAATTCCCCAGGCATTCTATAAGTTCTTCATCTATTGCCTTACACTGTCTATAAATATCTTCTCGTTCCTCTTTTTCAATAATAAACGCTTTAAAAGCCGCTTCATAATCTTCTCTAAAGCAACTTCCCTGTATCACAATTATTCTTTTCTGTTCTCATTCTATACCTCAATCTTGAAATATGACCAAGTCTGTATATATTTACTCAATAACTACCCTTGCATTCGGAAACATCTCCTTTATATTTTCTATATCCTTATCATCTAACTTTAAATGATATAATTGCAAGTCATCCAGATATTTTTAAATCCTTTTATCTTGTATAAATTATCGAGTACATTCTCATCCTCATATATGCTTTTTATCTCCATAATATGCACTTGAATATACCAACGATATTAATTTAGCGTTCTTAAAAATATACCAGGTCACTTATATCTCTTATTTTATATTTTCTAAAGTTTATATATATATTATCTACATCCTTAAGATCGTCCTTCCAAAATGATACCCTCAATAGGATTGATTCTTTTTGTATTCGTCTATAGATACCACCTCATAGTTAGCTTTATTTTCTCTTACCAATCTTTCAAACTCCGGATCATGAAAAAAAGGCTATTTTATTTACAGTATATAATGCAAATACTATAATAATAATTATGGTTGTACAAATTATCTTCTTATATTTCCTATCATAAACCTACTCCTCTGATGTAATATCTACCGTTCTTCTAATCCTATCTCAAATATACTTGCTCTTTTCCAGCATTTGTCTAATTTCATATAGTCTACTGCCCTATATTATCCAGTGTTATAGGATTATCTTGTTATTCTTTTCATATCTAAAGCAACTTTCCGGTATCACAATTATGGCTCTTCTATTCCCATTCCCTACCTCCTAATCTTAACATAGGACCAAGTCTGTATATATTTACTCAATAAATACCCTTGCATTCGAAACATCTCCTTTATATTTTCTATGTCCTCATCATCTACCTTTAAGTTATATAATTGCAAGTTATCCAAGAATTTTAAATTCTTTTGCCTTGTATAAATTGTCAAGTACATGCTCTTCCTCATATAGCTCTTATCTCCGGTATATGCACTTAAATAGCCTAATATAACTGTTTCTACATTTTTAAAATATTTTATATCGCTTATATCTTTCACCCTATATCTCTAAAATTGATAGATACAAAGTTTATATTCTCCAAATCCTTCTTCCAAATTATACCTTTAATAGGACTCTCTCCCTGTAACATTGGATACTCCTTCTGTAGTGCACCTGACACAGTATTCCCTATAGTAGTATTTCTTACAGCTCTTTCAAACTCAGGATCGCTAAAAATGCAACTTGTGACAACAAATAACCTACTCTAGTTATCACTAAAAAGCAACGAAAATGCTAATATTATACTTATCTTCTTATTTTTTTCTCCATAGTTATTCTACACTTTCTATAATACTGTTTACTTGAATATTATTTTTCCAGCTATATATATCCAAATCTTAATTTCTTCATTTAACTCATTTAACCTAAATGAGATATTCTCCACTGTTATAAGGGTTACTTTCATCATATCTCAGCTTAACTGCATATCCTTCATATATTCCTCCCTTAGATAAATTCTTATTATAATTATTTTATTAACTTTGTAGTTGGTTTATCTTTTTCACTTACATCCACTGTATAACTTGGATAAATAGTATACATATATGTTTCAATATCATATATTTCTGTATTATTAGGTACATTTTCTCTTACCCATGATGATATATAGCCTAAATTGAATTTATCTACTGCCGTCCATAAATTACTTGTATTTTTCCCCATAATCAAATATTCCCTTTATCTTTCTCACTTAATATATCTCCAATCTCTCCGGCACTTTCCCATGACGGTACATGCATCTCCAAGTTCTCCTAAAACCATTCCTCCTACACCTTCAAATATTTTTACCTAATCCTTCACCCAGTTTTTCCTACTGCAACAACCAAACTTGCATTTGCAACACTGTTACAAATAGCGTAAGTCTTACTTTCATTAATTCCAAGCCCATTTTTACATAACTCCAAGCACTACCATTAACACCGACAGCAGCTTCTGTTCCCAACTTTGACGCTGATACTATCAAACTAATATCCTTATACCCCTCACTATTTGCGTTTCCTTCAAAGTCTTCCACATATTTTTATAAAAATTAATTTCAAGATTATCATTACTGTCTCGACTTACATTTATCTTTACCGGATCCGCATTACTTTCATAAAGCTCAAACTTATCTTTTTACTATTCTATGTTCGTAAGCACATAGGGATAAAAAGGCTTGTGTAAGTTGCATCAGATTTTGTCTGTCACCTTTTACTTTTTCATCCTGTATCTCTGTAATAGCTGTATCCTTATTTAATCTTTCTATTAAACCGCTTAATCCGATTCGTACCTTATCCATCTTGTCATTTTTTCTCGTATATATAACTAACCTTAGGCATATCATTTTCAAAAATCAGAAAGAGCCTTCTCAAAAATCATAGCAATTTGTCAGTGTTAATTTTTATATTACTTATATATGCTTCACCACGACTTTCCATGAGTACTTTTGCAAGCATTATATAGTCTTCTTTTTCTATATCACTGTATAAACGTTTCTCTTCAGGATAATTAAGAACATTCTCTATAACTGCCCTTGCACCATAATTAGTATATAAATCATTTAATTCATTTTGCCTTTTTTAACAAATCCTTTTCCTTTATTTCAGCATAATATTTTTTTCTAAATCCTTTAATATACTTTTTATATTCTCATTATCTACCGGTCCCACCATTGTATTTGTTCGCTCATCAATACTTATCATTTTTAAATTGTCATGCAAACTATATAACTGCCACTTAACTGATAATGTTTCTGCAAATATATTATGTACTTCACAGCAAAAAAATCTTCTATATACATTAACAGCCTTTTCACATCTATCTATTCGCTTCTCATAGAATCTTATAATTGTATTTCTAGGATGAGTCCGGTTATATTCTCTATCAAGTAATCTTTCATATTTTTCTTTTTTTATTTATTATAATATCTTCATCCAACTTTTTCGTAACCGGGTAGTTTACTTGCTGCCCTTGCATATTTACCACAAGCTTCATTATCAAGTTCCAAGTATTCTATGTACATTCTAAGTATAGGAAGTTGAACCTTAGTCGTATACTCTCTTGCTGCATCCCATGCTTTCCCCATAAGAATACTTTCTGTATAATTAAAGTTTTTCTATACTCTTAAATATAATAGACGCATGATTCTTTGTTCTTTTTATATTCTTTTTCATATTCCAAGACTTGTCTATAATATTGTTTTTATTTATATATACACCCATACTCTCTCCTCTATCATCTACTTACTGAAAAATCCATTGTCCTTTTCTACCATAGCTTCACTGATTTCTCTTATATAGGACTTTTAAGTTATCAATATAAACCTTGTATTCTTCTGTAAAATGTGATGCATCCTCGTAACAACCATTGCATTCTTCATCTACGCTTTCATTTGTACAATCCAATCCCATATCTACATAGTCTAAGGAAAATGCACTTGATTTTTACTTATATCGTCTATCAACCTATCTACAATTAGTGTATTATTTGCTATCGTTTTTCATATCTCTCCTTTACTTCCAGCTATGCCGACACATAAAAATCCCACTATTTTTAAATATGCAAAAAGCCCATGCATCTATATCTTAATAAACTAAAATAATTTAACTTATCAATAACATAAATGCATGGGCTATAGAACTACTACTACTTACTTAAACTTACTTGCAATTTCCTCATCCAGTGCCTGAGTTGCATCTGCCACGTCATCACATTGCTTTTGCAATATCAAGTATCAACTGATCCATTTGATTGAATGACGGTTGTAATGATTCGAACTGAGCTGCAAAAGCTTTCACTTGCCGCTCCTTCCCACTCACCCTGCAATGTGTTTATCAGATTTCTCATAGTGCTTATTACTCTTGAGTACTCTGACTCCGCATTTCTAAACTCGCCTGCTCTTGCATGCATCTGCTCCGGGGTAATCCTAATCTGTCCTGCCATAATGACCTCCTATATTTGGTTTTGTTAAAACTACTTTAGCACATTTTTTTAAATATTTTTCAATAAAAATATAAAAAAATTAATATTTTTTTATGTGCTGTATTAATAATTTATTACATAATATATCATCATTTTATACATATCACCTTGTATTTATTTACCTATTATGCATAAATCTAGTCCTCCTTTTTCCGTCTTATTAAATAAAGCATTTAATACCATTGCGACCAATAAAATAAAGCTGATTCCTCCTACGGATATTGCCCCTTTTAGATATCTGTTATCCATCATATTACTCTTTTTTTAGTTCCGGGATTATACATATAGTCACTTTTTTACTTCTATATTACTGTCATCATTTGGTGCTATCTCTACAGGGCTTGATATAAAGTTATATGCATCCTTATTTCCTATACTGCCCAGCCTTGTATATGAAAGCTTATCTGAAAAATCATTCATAAGCTCACTGTTTTCTGACTTAGTGCTTTCCTTTTTACTTCTAAGCTCATTTACAACATCTATCACATTCTTCATTGTAGTGTCGTAGGCTTTACCTATACTTTCATCATACATTCTGATATTTTCATCACTTAACCTCATGATGTCATAAACCTTTTTTCTCATCATCCGTCTGCTTATCTCTAAACTCGGATAATACCATGCCGGTACTTCTCTCAAGTTCATTTGCAGCTCTTGACATATAACTGTCATTAAGATGTGTGTATGGATTGTAGTCATCCAGCAAATCTATATACCTTCTTTGTACATCATTAAAATCTCTTATCTTGTCATTTATCTCCGCCGACATATTTGATACCGAGTTATCTATTACATCTTCTATATCATTTCTAAATGCATCATTCAGTTCCTCTATCGGGAAATTCAATGCTGTTTTTATTGTATTAAAATCTGTATCAGCCGCTGTATTGAGTCCCGTCAAATATGTATTTGACCCGACAAAAGGATTCATTGTTATATTAAATGTAGGTGCAATATTATCCGTCATACTGTTTATCGCATTGGACATTGTTGCCGTATTTATATTTTCACGCATGATTGCATCTGATGCGGTAGCAAGCTTTGAGAGAAGATACTCCCTCTCCTCTGTATCCATAACAAGTTCATGCATTATCACATTTTCGATATATCGCCTCATAAGCTCCATACCGCTTCTTTGTATATTTTGATACTCCTGTTCAAAAATTCTTCTATAGCTGTTTTCTATGATGCTGCTTATTTCGAGATTAATTCGACTACGTAGTGCGTTTGACTCGGAAGCAAGATGCACATTTGCCTCTTCCTGCAAGGTATTCTTTGTCTGTTCATTCTGTCTCTTAAATATCTCATCAAACATATTAAAAGATGAATTTAACCTGTCATTATGACCGCTTAATAGTCTTTCAATATTTGTAAGTCCATGTGAATATACACTGTTTCCGGAATTATCCCTCAGTGGTGTAAGACTTTCAAAAATCTTCCAAAACTGTCTGTACCTGTTCTTACTTCTTCCCCTTCTCTCTTTATATTATCAAAGTTTCTTTCATTTTTCTTCCTTGGCTTCTCTTAGTTTCCCTTGAAAACGAATCAACTATATTTTCATTTTTCTATATTATATTTATCCAAATCTATGTCTGAAGGCTTAAAAATCTATGTTATTTTTCTTTAACATTCTCATATCTTCCCAATAAACTTTCAGGCGATATGCTGTTAATATTATCAAGATCTATACTGTCATTCCTTAATATCACCTTGGTATTGTCTTGAGCTCTGTGATACTCATCTAATATTGCACTCACATATATAAATGTTATATTTTTCACTTACAACAGATGCGAATGAATTTATATCGTTTACAATACTTTGCAAGTGATGCGTCATTATTATCCACATTAACCGTATATTTTTATTGTGGCTTTTTGTGGATCATTGTTTATACTCTCTATTGCCTTTGAAAATGTAGCCGGTATTACTATGTATGCACCATACTTTCCTGATTTTAATCCGTTTCTGGCATCATCTAATCCCGTCATGTAAAAATGTTCATTCGGAGTGTTATTATCTTCCCGGCATAGTATGCTTTCTTTCCTTTTAACTTTACTCCGTCATCCAGGTTTACTACCGCTATATCTTTAGTGGATACCACTTTATATGACTTATCGCTTTCAATAATCTGATAATTATTAGCTGTACTACTGTTTTGCGGAATCTCTGTATTGGCAATAGATCCGAGAACTATACCACTACATAGCATACATACACTTAACGCTACCGCCATAAGCTTCGTTGACTTTAAAATTCTCCCCATATACCATCCTCCAAGTCTATGTTATTTATTCCATGTCATCTGCTATATTCTTTTCTGTCTTAAATAGATTTGCCGAATTTTTAAGTAAATTGTCTATAATATTTCTATGTACGTCTATCTCTTTTTCAACTTCCCCTGCTTGTGCAACCCATTTTATTAAGTGATTCTTCAAATCCGATTCTTCCAGAACCTCCCCACTCACTTATACTTGTGGATTTCATCTTTGTAGCTATATATTTTTACTTGCTTTTTCTACCTTTTTAAGATTTTCAACATATTTTGTTACAGTATCATATATCAATTCGTTTTTAGATAGAGGTCTGTTTCTTTGTTATCCATAACTAACCCTTTCTTTTTACCTATCTTACCTGCTATTTTTTTCATCCTGTTCCTTTGTCAGTCTCACAGCATCTCTTCCTTTTGCAACAAGGTTTTCTAAGTCTATCCTTAACTTTATCATATGACTATGTAGTTTTTAGATAGCTGCTTTCAAAGATTCTTTACTTGAACCTGACATACTGTCACTTAACACTCTGTTCTGCTCTCTTATCTCAGACATCAGCTCTTCTATATCACTGTTGGCATTCTCTATAATATTAAGTAACAATTCTATATTTGAGTATTTCCATACTATTTGTGTCTTACCCAACTTAATCCTCCTTAATCATCATCATCATCATGTGCATGGAACCATTCATCTTCTCTTTCCATTCTCGATATCTTATTTTTCAAGATTTGATAAACTGTTATTTATATGACTCTTATATTTTCTGATATCATCCTCTTGCATAGTAACAGTACTTTCGATTCTCTGTTTAGCGCTGTTATACTCATCTTCTAATAAGAAGATCGCAATACCCATATTAGTTTATTATATCTCCATACCTGTTTCTAATTTCATTATAACGATTCTCAGTATCACATATTCTGTCCAGCATATCACGCATTACTTCCCTATCATGCTCCGCAGCAGCTATATCATCACATCTACATGCCATATCACTTTCCTCCATACATACCGGCTACAAACTTAGCCTCCATAATCTCGCACGAATTGTAATAGTTTATGACTCTTTCTTTGAATATTTTTCTGGTTTTATTGTTTTTTTCTATAGAGTCCTTTATATCCGTCCATTCTCTAACACTTACTCTCCAAAAAGTTCAATCCCTTAAACTGTCTGCGATATCTTCCATTTCCGGCAGTATCCTACCCTCCACTAAATCGTTCATTTCATCAAGTATATTCACAAAGCTCTTTTTGTTTTGGAATAGTTTATTGCTACTGTTCCAAGGTCTGAAGTACCGTATGCTTCATATTTCTTTAAGTTCTCTAAATCTTTGTCTCTTACTATATATTGCTCATTATGCTCAGCCTGTGTTCTGTAAAACTCATACAAGTCATTTGCTATATACTCCACAAAATACATTATAGTCTTTTTAATATTATCTTTAAAATACAATGCATCATACAATCCATCGTATGTTGCCACTAAGGCTTTATAATTTCACTCTTTCCACTGAATGTGTCCGCTATATAATGTACAAAGCTCTTTTCCTTCTTCTTCAAATAAAGTTTCTAATGTCAATTTGACAAGTATTACTATTCCATTCGTAAAACTTGCAGCTACATCAATCACATCTGATGCTACTTCCAAATCCCTTTTACTTTCATCCGGATTCACTGAGGTAACCCAATCACCTACATATAAATATTGTAGAAGGCACATTACGGTAATAGCCACATCTTCCCTATCTTTTTGATTTATCTTCATAAGTTTTTCACTTACTTTTTGCTATGAACTTTCCGAATGCACCCTGCTCTGATACCTGAGCTATCTTTCCGGTTTTTACATCTATCATAGCTGTAGGCAAGTGGTTCAAAAATAAGTCTGTGATTTTTTTCTGTTTTATCTCCGGTACAAAATATATTCTGTTTTCTACTTTTATTACAGATACCCCCAAAACATTTACATAATCATTATTAGCATGAAATCCATACATTTTATCCTGAATCTTTGCAAATTCCTCAGGTCCAAGAGTTCTTTTCATATATTCTACAAACTCAGGTGAAAAGCCTTGACCATCTCCGCTTATACATCTGTCTATTACATCTGAATATACCATTGTTACCAACGTAGCCTCATTGCCCCCTTTTGAATGCCCTGTTACATACACATTGTCATATTTTTCAAAAACTCCACTCTTTTTTTAATGATTCCATATAATCCAATGCTTCTTCCTGCATTGGTGATGTATATTTTTTTAACTCCCCATCAAATATCCCATTTATTTTTTCTTTTGATACATTCTCTTCTTTTGTAAGTAAAGACGATATTTTTCCTTCCACTCCTAATCTTAGAGCGTCCCATGGCATAACTTTGTCCCTACCAATAGTCTCCTTCACTCCATCCAATATCGCTACCGGTGCAAGGTTGGTTCCACCTGTTGTAAGTTTAAATATATTTAAAAACTTCACTTTTCTCAAGATCCTCCACAAACGCTTTTTGCATTATCGATCCATGATTTAGCAGGCGTTCCTCTAAATGATATGTAAACCTGGTCATTTCTTTCAAATGTACAAGCCTGCATTCCTTTTGGATTATGGTCCTGATTACCATCACCATCATTATCCTGCCAACTCATATTTGATATCTTGGCTTCACCAAGTTCAGGTCTGTCTTTTAGGATGGCTTCTATTGCCGGGAGATTTTTCGGCTATGGCTTTTTGAGCAGATTCAGATAAATTTTTATCTCTTTCTATTATAGAAATGCAATAGCTAACACTATATCCATCCTTTAACTCTACTTCATCTAATGGTAAATATTGTAGAATATCATATAATGCTTTTTTTCCTGTAAGTCATCTTCTGTTGGTCTATTCTTGATTGGCATAATCCTCACGTCCTTTCAATATATCTATATCTATAAATCTTTTTTTCCACATTATCATATACTGCAACTATCCTGTAGAAGAAGCTTCGTTTATTATTTATCATGTCAATATACTTCTCTTGAAATTTTTTTAAATCCGAATCCGTAATATATGTTGCTAATATTACATTACTCTCAAGTTTATTATCTATAAAAATTTGACATATGCTTTTAAATTCTGTGTCTATATATTCTATACTATTATTTGTAAATATATTTACATTGTAATCTCCCTTACTCGCATATATTCTCATATCTGTATCTTTGCTCCAGCTGTCATCCAATGCAAACCCATGTGGCTCTATATACACTTTACACTCTCCGTATATAGGTTTTACCAGCTCATATATATACTTCTCAAGTTCTTCTTTCTTTAAGTATCCTACATAATTATCATGAAAATATGTCATCCCTCCCTCATTCTCAAAGTCCACTACTACATGCCACTCCGGTTTTTGACTTTGGGTGTACATACACGCTATCTTCATATACATATTCTCCTTCAAACTTCTCTCCGTATTTTTTCTGCATGTAATATTCTGCTGCATTTATATAGTCTAACTCTGTTAACATAGTAATGCTCACTCCCCTTTTTACCAGCATATCTCTAAGGAATACCAGTCCCACTATAAAAGCTATTATTATAAGAATACCTCTTATTGCTTCTTCATTCTGACTTAGTCTTCTTTTTTTCATTCTAATCCCTTAAATTTAAAAAAATACCCATGTATTCATTTATCTTAATAAACTAAATAATAACTTATAGATAACATAAATACATGGGCTACAAAACTAACTTCTACTTAAATTTACTTGCAATCTCTTCATCAAGTGCCTGAGTTGCATCTGCCACGTCATCACACTGCTTTGCTATGTCCAGTATCAACTGATCCATTTGATTGAATGAAGGCTGTAATGACTCAAACTGTGCCGCGAAGCTCTCGCTTGCCGCACCTTCCCATTCACCCCTGCAATGTGTTTATCAGATTTTCTCATAGTGCTTATTACTCTTGAGTACTCTGACTCCGCATTCCTAAACTCACCTGCTCTTGCATGCATCTGTTCCGGCGTAATCCTAATCTGTCCTGCCATAGAAGTGTCCTCCTTGTAAGAACAATTGTATTATACTACTTGATTTGTATAATTTCAATAATACATACGGCATACTTCCATTTTTTATTATTTTTTTATATTTGCAAAGATATAAAAAAATAATTACTTCAACTTTTTGTAATATTTTTATATATAGTTATATTTTTTTGTGCAAAAACTTTATGGTGCAAAATTTATTTAATTAATCATCATCCTCGTCTTCATGATACCGTTCATCTTCTCTTCTCATTCTTGATATCTTTGCCTCAAGCGATGATATTTTATCATTTATATAGTTCTTATAATTTCTAATCTCATCCTCTTGTTTTTATTGTCCTGCTTTCCATCCGTATATATTTACTCTATAACTACCCTCGCATTAGGAAACATTTTTCTTTATATTTTTCTATGTCCTCATCACCTACTTTTAAGTGATATAATTGCAAAGTTATCCAAGTATTTTTAAATTCTTTTGCCTTGTATAAATTGTCAAGTGCATTCTCTTCCGCATATATACTCTTATCTCCGTATATGCACTTGAATAGCTGAACATAACTATTTTTGCATTTTTAAAATATTTTTATATCACTTATATCTTTCACCCTATACTCTCTAAAATCGATAGATACTAAGTTTATATTCTCCAAATCCTTCTTCCATATTATACCTTTAATAGGACTCTCTCCCTGTAACATTGGGTACTCCTTCTTTATTGCACCTGACACAGCATTATCTATAGTAGTATCTCTTACCGCCCTTTCAAACTCCGGATCATGGAAAAAGGCTATTTTATTTACAGTATATAATGCAAATAAAACAACGGTTATTATGGTTATGCAAATAATTATTTTCTTATGTTTACTTAGCATAAATCCACTCCTCATATTTACTCGAATAACATAACATTTTTATCTCTTCATACTTGATTTTCTATAAAAAAAGTCCACGCAATTATATCCTGACAAAGTAATACTTTAACTTATCAGTAACATAAATGCGTGGGCTGTATAATTTTCTATTCTTCTTTAATAAATCCGTAGTAAGATGCGGTCTTCATATTTGCAATATCCAGTATCGTTTCGTCTTCCAAAAGAAATCCCATGTAGGGTATCATATTCGGCTTAGATATCTGCTCCTTACCCTCTAACATAAATGTCGTATTCTTTGTATAAATGCATATAAAATCTTCAACCGTATATTGATCCGATCTGTTTATAACTTCCATCAGCTCGGCCTTGGTCACACCATAGGAGGAAAGCTTCTTTTCTATAAAATCCATTGCCTTCTCACCTCTGTACAATTTATATGTTCCGCCATAATAATTGTCATCGGTAATCCCCTTCTCCTGATACCAGAAAAAGCTGTGGTCTTCATTGAACACCCAATATGATCCGTCATCATATGAAATCCATGATGTTTTTGTCAGAGCATCCGGCTCGATATTTTCGGCTTTGTCTGAACTAAAACATCCGCTAAGCAGAAATACCGCAAGTAGCATTGTCACAAAAATCGTCTTAAATTTTCTCATAAGATGTCTCCTTATTTGATTTTTACGAACTGAAGTAATAAACTGTTATCTATAGTATATATCATTTTCGATATTTTTCAATGTATTTCTACTTTATTTCCTATGTCCGCCTATTTGTCTGTTTCTGTCAAGTGCAGTTCCCTCTTCTTTGAGATTAAGCCCTTTAAATATGGCATTATTTCCGAACTTTCTTTTTACTTTAAGTACGGCTTTCATTCTGCTGCTTTCTTTTTCTTTAGAAATGCTGTTTGCTTCAAGAGATTTCCCGTACAGCCTGCGCTGTTTTTATGACTTATCTCACTTGCAACTATTGTTATCCTTCTAAACAGCAATATGGGATTTGCAAGTTTCTCAAACAGCTCCTCACTTTTCTTGCAGATCTCTTTTGTGGAATTGGTATATGATAAAAGATTTATCGAGCCATGTGCTCCCTCAGGTACGCTCCTTCCGTAAAAAGTCTTTTATAATATTCCCGGTATAATTTTTTGCTGTTTTCGGATCTGCCAGGCTGTCTATATCGTATCCTATACTTAAAGTTATCTGCCTTGTAGCGGTATCTTTTTCCAGCAATGAAAATGAGAGTCTTTCAGCCATCTCTATAACAATCGTTCTTACCTCTTCATAGCTGTATGCTCTAAGCAATACCTGACCTTCGCTTATACTTTTCTTCTCCGGTGTATATGCTTTTATATCTTTGATTTCCGTATTGTCGATTCCCCAGGCATGTTCTATCAAAAAGCTTGCATTTTTTCCAAACAGCTTATATAAAAGATTCATTCCCTCATTGGCACGATTCTTTTTTAAGCTCTCCCTTGCAATATCTCCCATTGTATATATTCCGTACTTTGCAAGGTTCTTGCTATAACCTCTTCCTATTCTCCAAAAATCAGTAATAGGTGTATGGCTCCAAAGCTTTTCTCTGTAAGATCTGACGCTCAGTTCTCCTATTCTGGCTCCATGTTCATTAGGCTCGGCTCTTTTTGCCATGATATCCATGGCTATTTTTGCCAGGTACATATTTTCACCTATACCGGCACTTGCTGTTATTCCCGTGGTATCAAGGACATCTTTTACCATTTTTTCCACAAACCCTGTTGCATCATCACCTGCATATCCCGTAATATCTATAAAAACCTCATCCACCGAATATACATATATGTCCTCAGGTGAGACATACTTTAGATATACACTGATTATCCTTGCGCTGTACTCCATATATTTTTCTCATTCTCAGTACAGCCACTACCATATCAACTTCCAGTTTTACATTTTTTTTGAGTTCTTCAAGAGAATATGACTTTCCTTCAGACTTTCCTACAAGTTTTTCTCTTCTGTGATTTACTTCCTGCAGCCTTTTTATTACTTCAAAAAGTCTTGGCCTTCCCGGGTATTCCAAAGGTCTTAAGTGCGGGACTTACCGCAAGACAGATAGTCTTTGAGGTTCTGCTCTCATCAGCCACCACCAGATTTATATCCAAGGGATCCAATTTTCTTTCTCTGCACTCTACCGAGGCATAGAAGGATTTTAAGTCTATTGCCGCAAATATCCTTTTTTTATTATTCATTTTCAATTATCTATTATTTTAGCTTCTTTTCCCAATGCAGGTATTATCTTGTTAAAAATCTTCAGTGCTTATCTTCAGTGTTGAGGTATTCTCACAAGGATGACATCTGATAAAATCCGCCTGTATTACATCCTTTGTCTATAACAAGGTCAACTCTGTTGTTTTTATCGTTTAAAAGTCCGAGTACGCTTACGGAACCCGGAGTTACATCCAAAAATTCTTTCAAATAGTTTTCTTTTGCAAAGGAGAGTCTGGACATATCCAGTTTCTTTGAGATATCTTTTGTAACATACTTCTTATCTCCGGGCATCATAAACAGGAAAAATCTTGTCTCCTGTCTGTTGCAAAGAACTATATTCTTGCAGATTTTAACTCCCAGTGCACCCTCTATCTCCTTGCATTTTTCCATATCTGAAGCTTCATCATGGTCAACCACCTCGTATTCCACTCCCAAATCCGTCCAAAAAATCATAACATCTTTTTTCTTTGTCCTGTCTTTTTTCAATATCAACAGGTCTTCCCTTATAGGGTTTTGAAATATACATAATAACCTTCCGAAATTACTCTAATATAAATACATATTTTTTCTCGTTTGAAAGCTCTTTATCAAACTTGAATCCGAGCCTGTCAAACTTTTTGATTTTCTCTTCATTTTGGATATTTCCCGATGCAATAAAGTTTACCATCTCACCTCTTGCCATCTTTGCCAAGGTGGCTTTTTGTACTACTTTTCCGTCTTTTTTCTCGGCAAACACACAGGTGATGAATTTATTTTCTTTTGAAAGATAGCTTTCTATAGTTTTTGAATATTCTTTTGATGCCAGATTTATTACCACCTCTCCGGTTTCAAAAAGCTTCTTATATATTTTATCGCCCCCAAAACTCGTACAGATTTTTTTGTACTTTCCTATCTCCATCTTTGCCTGCATCTCAAGTCTATACGGGCTTACTCCGTCAAATGCTCTAAGTATTCCGAAAAATCCCGAAAGTATATACAAATTCTCTTTTATATACTCTATTGCGGTGGCTTCCATTACATTTACCGCCATATACTGATACTGTATACCTTGATAAGAAAATATTGCAGGGGTGAGAACTCCCTGCAAATTCATATTTTTTTAAATCTGTCAAAATTTTCTTTTGCAATCTTTTTCATTGCATTTCAGATCTCTTTTAATTCTTCATAGGATCTTTGTCTTATCTCTTCTAAAAGGATCTTGCTCTTATCAATATATGTAGGTACACTGCTTCCGATATAACAGTCTGTATTTTCTATCATTGTCTTGGCAGGTGATACTACTGTTTTCATCCCAAAATCTCCAACATCTCAGCCGGATTCTTGGCGGCTTTTACCTTATCCATAGCCTCTATGATAACTCCCTTTTCATCTATAAGATATGTGGTTCTTACCACTCCCATAGATACTTTTCCATAGAGTTTTTTTCTCATGCCATACATCATAGGCCTGTATCACATCAAGCTCGGGATTTGAAAGCAGTGTAAACGGCAGTGAATATTTATCTTTAAACTTCTTATGTGATGCAACACTGTCTTTACTGATGCCTATTACTTCCACTCCTTTTTCCATAAACTGCGGATAGAGTTCTCCAAATCCACATGCCTGACTTGTACACCCCGGTGTATTGTCCTTCGGATAAAAGTATAATATAAGTTTCTTACCTTCATAATCTGAAAGATTTCTGACTGTTCCGTTCTCATCCGGAAGTGAAAACTCCGGTGCTTTTGTTCCTATCTGTAACATAAATTTCCTTTCTTATAAAATCTCTTTGAAATATACCCTTAAGTGCCGGATATATCTTTCTGAACTTTTGGTATCTTTCCTCGTATTTTGCTACGAGTTCCGGTTCCGGTTGTATTCTTTCTTTTATTTTTATTATGGACTTTGTAGCCGCCTCAACACTTTCGTATTCATTGCAGCCTACCGCCGCAAGTATGGCCGCTCCGAATCCCGGACCTTCTTCACTGACAGGTACTTCCACTTCCACATTCATGATATTAGCCACCAGCTTTTTCCAAAGTGCACTCTTTGCACCTCCGCCGCATATCATGGTTTTCTTTATCTCTATACCCAGGCTTCTTGCCACCTCAAGTGAATCTCTAAGAGCAAATGTAACACCCTCAAGTATTGCAAGTGTCATATCTTCTCTTCTTGTATCCATACTCATTCCGATAAATGTACCCCTTGCCGCAGGATCGTTGTGAGGTGAACGCTCACCCATAAGATATGGCAAAAAGAACACCTTATTTTCTCCAAGATTATCTATATTTTCCTGTTCTTTTGAAAAATCCTTTGTCCTTAATATATCTTCCATCCACCATTTATTACATGAAGCCGCACTGAGCATACATCCCATAAGATGATACTTTCCGTCCGAGTGATCGAAGGAATGTAGCGCATTGTACTTATCCACTCCGAAGTTTTGGCTGGATATAAATATGGTTCCGGAAGTTCCCAGAGAAATATTGCAGGCACCTTCACCCACCGTAGCGGTACCTATAGCCGCAGCCGCATTATCTCCTGCTCCTGCGATTATCTTTATATCTTCATTCAGTCCAAGTTCTTTTGCAAGCTCAGGCTTTATATCTCCTACCACCTCAAAGCTCTCGAAAAGTTTTGGAAGCATATTTTCTGAAATACCGCATATTTCAATCATTTCGGATGACCATCTTTTTGTTTTTCACATCCAAAAGCAGCATACCGGAAGCATCCGAATAATCTGTAGCAAAGCTTCCGCTAAGCATATAGCTGATATAATCCTTCGGAAGCATTATTTTTGAAATTTTTGCAAAAATCTCAGGCTCATTATTCTTTACCCAAAGTATCTTAGGTGCGGTAAATCCTGCAAATGCAATATTTGCCGTGAGTTTAGAAAGTTTTTCCTTTCCGATAACATTGTTTAAATAGTCTGTTTCCTCAGTACTTCTGCCGTCATTCCAGAGTATTGCAGGCCTTAGCACATTGTCATCCTTATCAAGGATAACAAGTCCATGCATCTGTCCTCCGAAACTGATGCCTGCTATCTTCTCTTTTGCACCTTCACAAATTTCCTTTAATCCTTCTTTTACCGCTATAAACCAATCTGTAGGATTTTGCTCGCTCCATCCTGAATGAGGGAAGTATATCGGATACTCCTTTGATACGGACTTTTACAAGTTCACCCTTTACTGTTCATCATCACAAGCTTCAGGGCTGAGGTACCCAAATCAACACCAATATAATACATACACGTCTCCATAAATTATTATTTTATTCTTTTGTCTATTACATTAAATTTCAGGCGTTGCCTTGTCAATTGTATTCTTGCTCTTTTTACTGATAAAGTTGCTATCCTGTTTTATGTCTGTTTTGATCTTTTAAATCTTTTCGGTAAATGCAACTTAAATACCGAATCCACAAAGAATATGGCAAGGGCTATGGATCCCGCAATTTTCAATGCTTCGTTCATATAGGTACTCAGATATGACGACTCCCTTATAAAGGCATAAGCACATCTGTATATTGATCCTCCGGGCACTATCGGCAGTATTCCAGGTATAAGGAAATTACTTACCGGTGCTTTTAAAACTCTGGCAAGTATATGTGACATTGTTGCAATACAAAGTGCTGAAACGAGGGCCGCTATTTCCACTCTGTGCGCAACCATATCCATCAAAAGATATACAGCCCAGCCAACCATTCCGGTCATTCCTGCCTGTACCATGTATTTTTTCGGCAGCTCTATCATGATACAAAAAGCCACCACTGCAATAAATGCACCAATTATCTTAAACAACATATCCGCCTCACAAAATCACATATGCCAGTGCCACGCCTACGGCAACAGCAAAGGCCACAACACCTGTCTCAAGCATTCTACTGACACCTGCGGTGTAATCACCGTTTAGAGTATCTCTCATCGCTGTGGTAAAAATAACTCCGGGTACTATCGGCATTATTCCGCCTATTATGACAAGATCGATATTCATATTTGCAAATACAAATCTTTGAAATCCCACCGCTGTCAAAGCCATGGACAGTGTGGAAATCATATTCAGGAAAAATGAGTTAAATCCGAAAGGAACCAGCACCCACTGAGTAATTGCCATTGCAAGTCCCGCAACTCCGGCCACCATGCAGTCGGTAAAATCTCCGCCAAGCATCATGGCGAAAAAAAGTGCCACTCCTACAAAGGAAAGTCCGTATAAAATACCTGTAAACTGTCTTACATCCTTTATCTTTTTTATTTCGGAATACGCCTCATATATATCCATTTCCCCTGCACTCAAGGCTCTTGATACATTGTTTATCAGATATATTCTGTTGATATTTGTAGTTCTTTCAGGTACTCTTTTTGACATCGTAATAAGTCCTTCATCACTGTCCAAAGTCAAGGTAATACCTGTTGCCAGAACAAATGCAGTATGTGATTCACATTTTGAATAGTCCAGTATCCTGTTCATCGTATCTTCCACTCTGCTGATCTCCGCTCCGGCTATGAGCATAGTCTCACCTGCAAGCATGGCTGTCTCCGCCACCACTCTTTCCAGGCTTTTTGACACATTTTTTTTGTCTGCCACTTCCTCTTCTCCAATTTGTTATTTTTATAAGTTTGATCTGAGCTCACTTATCTTATCTCGCAATAGTGCCGCATTTTCAAAATCCAGCTCCGCAGCGGCTCTAAACATTTTCTTTTCAAGCTCTTTTATAAGCTTGTTTATCTCCGCTTTATCCATGGATTCCACATCCTTATCAATAGTTGATACACTCTCGGCAGCCTTTGATATCGCTATCAGATCTCTTACCGCCTTCTTTATTGTGGTAGGTGTGATGCCATGCTCTTTATTGTAGGCTTCCTGTATGCCTCTTCTTCTGTAGGTCTCATCTATTGCCGCCTTCATGGAATCCGTCATATTGTCGGCATACATTATTACATGTCCGTCCGCATTTCTTGCGGCTCTTCCTATGGTCTGAATAAGTGAGGTCTCACTTCTAAGGAAACCTTCCTTATCCGCATCAAGTATCGCCACCAAGGTAATCTCCGGTATATCAAGTCCCTCACGCAAAAGATTGATACCTACAAGCACGTCAAATTTATCAAGTCTCATGTCCCTGATAATCTCCGCTCTCTCTAAAGTATCAATATCTGAATGCAGGTATCTTACTCTGATACCGACTTCCTTCATATATTCGGTAAGATCCTCCGCCATTCTCTTTGTGAGAGTAGTGATAAGTATCTTGTTCTTTTTTTCTATTTCTTTGTTTACTTCGGAAATCAAATCATCTATCTGACCTTCTACAGGTCTTACGCTTATAGGCGGATCCAAGAGTCCTGTAGGTCTTATGATCTGCTCCGTTCTAAACATTTCATGCTCTTTTTCATATACACTTGGTGTAGCGGATACAAAAAGCATTTGATCTATCTTTGATTCAAACTCTGAAAACTCCAAAGGTCTGTTATCAAGTGCCGAAGGCAGTCTGAAACCGTAGTTTACCAGGGTGGTCTTTCTGGATCTGTCACCTGCATACATTCCTCTAACCTGCGGAATGGTAATATGTGACTCGTCTACTATTATAAGAAATTCATCCTTAAAATAATCTATCAATGTATATGGCGGTTCACCGGGTGCTGAACCGGTAAGATGTCTTGAGTAGTTTTCTATCCCCGAGCAAAATCCGGTCTCTCTCATCATCTCCACGTCAAAATGAGTTCGTTCATCTATTCTTTGAGCTTCTATAAGCTTATCCTCCGATTTGAAGAACTTTACTCTCTCTTCACACTCTTCCAGAATATTTTGTGTGGCAATCATCATCTTTTCAGGTGCCACTACATAGTGAGATGCCGGGAAGATGACCGCATGTGAAAGTTCGGCCAAGATATTTCCTGTAAGTGTATCTATCTCAAGTATTCTGTCCACTTCATCACCGAAGAACTCAAATCTTAATGCTGTGGATGTGGATGCCGCCGGAAATACTTCAAGCACATCTCCACGCACACGAAAAGTACCACGATGAAAGTCCATATCGTTTCTGTCATACTGCATATCTATCAGCTTTCTTATGACATCATCTCTGTCTCTTTCCATTCCCGGTCTTAATGATACTACCATCTCCTGATAGTCTATCGGGGCTACCAAGTCCGTATATACATGACACTGAAGCCACTATTATCACATCTTTTCTTTCTGAAAGTGATGCTGTGGCGGAGTGTCTGAGTTTATCTATCTCGTCATTTATTGCAGAGTCTTTTTCAATATATGTATCTGTGGAAGGCACATATGCCTCAGGCTGATAATAATCATAATAAGAAACAAAGTATTCTACCGCATTTTCAGGAAAGAATTCTTTGAACTCTCCATAAAGCTGAGCGGCCAGAGTCTTATTATGTGCTATTATAAGTGTAGGTTTTTGCAATTTCTGAATAACATTTGCCATGGTAAATGTCTTACCGGAACCGGTCGCACCGAGCAAGGTTTGAAACTGGTTTCCCTCTTTAAATCCTTTTACCAGCGCCTCTATTGCTTGAGGCTGATCTCCTGTAGGCAAAAACTCTGAATGTAATTTAAATTCCATTATTTTTAACCTTTCTGTCTGTCGGCAACTGCCAACCTACAAAAATTATAGCATGTGACAATATAAATGTACAGTTCAAAAAGAACATTTGTTCGAAATATTTTAAACTGCTTTTATAGCACAAATACCTGATAAATCAGCCTTGCGGATTGCTTACCTGCAGTATTCCGGCCTGCTTTTTCCAACATCTTTATAAAACTTTCCATCTGTCTGTTTATAAACCTGTCTTTTTTATGTAACACTTGATAGTTTGCCTTTATATGAAAATCTTTTATAGGCAATACCTTCAATTTATCATCTCTTAATTTCGGCTCAATCAGAAATCTCGGTAACACCGAATAACCCATATTGTTGCATAAGAGCTGATAATCAGATTAGTGTTCTGTGATTCAATGCTTGGCTTTTATACTAAGACCGAGCTCAGAAAGTTTACTCTCAAGAATATATCTGTAGCTTGCATTTTTCTCAGTAAGTATACAGGGATATTCCAAAATCTCGGAGAGCTCTATTTCATTTTTGTATGCCAAGGGGTGATTTCTTGAAGCACAAAATACCACTTCGGTCTCTATCTGTACATCCGCAACAAAATCCCTTGAAACACTCGGTTTGTCAAGCAGGAGCATTATATCTATATTATTGTGTTTTATCCCTTCAAAGAGCTCCGACGGAGTACATACCTTTACTTCAACAGTTACATTCGGATTTTTTCTCATAAAAACTCCGCCAAAACCTGTGGAAATAATGTGTCGCAAATGGAATCTATGGTTCCTATTCGAAGTTCTCCTGTCAGCATATCATCCGTTCTGATTAGTGACTCTTTTGGCCTCTTCATTGAGCATAAGTATCTTCTCTGCATATGGATAAAACTGTTTTCCGTGATCGGTAAGTCGCACCTGCTTGCCGAGTCTGTCAAAAAGCCTCATACCAAGGTCAACCTCGAGTTGTTGTATCTGTATTGATACAGCTGCCGGTGAATATCCCAAGCATCATTGAGGCTTTGTAAAAAGCTACCTGACTCTGCTATTTTTTCACGAAGGTATTCAACTTTTTAAATCTAAAAAAATTTTCCATAATTTCCCCTTTATCATGGTTGGTAAATGTTTTTGTAGTCCCACAGCATATTAAATACATTTAACTAATTATATTTATTTTTCTTGAATTATATATTTAATTTTTTTAAGATTTACAATTTACACATGAATCTAATATACTATATATATATAACTTTTACCATAATAATATTTAGTAAAACAGGCTATTTGGGGGTGTATTTAGTTTAATGAATAAAGATGATATCAGGTACAGGACCTATGTCCAAATATTGAAGGAAGAGCTTGTACCTGCTATGGGATGTACAGAACCCATAGCGCTGGCTTATGCGGCCGCAAAGGCAAGGAAGTACTCGGCAAATTGCCGAAAAAAAGTGCTTGTTGAAGCCAGCGGAAGTATAATAAAAAAATGTAAAGAGCGTGATTGTTCCGAATACAGGGGCATCTGAAAGGTATACCTGCTGCGGTGGCTGCCGGTATAGTTGCAGGTGATGCAAACAGAAAACTTGAAGTTATTTCCGATGTGGATGATTTAAAGAAATGTGAAATTGCCGATTTTATGAACAATATTAAAATCGATGTGATTCCGCTTGATATCGGTTATGTATTTGATCTTATTATTACACTTTTTTTGCTGATGATGAGTATGTAAAGATTCGTATTACAAATCAACATACAAATATAGTGCTTATCGAGAAAAATAATGAGATAATTTTTGAATCCGAGATTGAGAACAATGCCGTATCAGGAAGTGCCGATAAAGATCTGCTGACTATGGACGGTATATGGGACTTTATAAACTCGTTGGATGTTTCCGATGTGAAGGATATCTTGGACAGACAGATATTTTATAATACTTCAATATCTGAAGAAGGTCTTTTGGGAAATTACGGTGCAAACATAGGCTCCGTGCTGCTTGATACCTATGGCAATGATATTAAGGTAAGAGCAAAGGCGAAAGCCGCCGCAGGTTCCGATGCCAGAATGAACGGCTGTGAGCTTCCCGTTGTTATAAATTCAGGAAGCGGTAATCAAGGCATCACCTGTTCGATTCCCGTTATCGAATATGCCAAGGAATTAAAGGCTTCAAAGAAAAAGCTATATCGTGCACTGGCACTTTCAAATCTTACTTCCATACATCAAAAACATGGCATAGGTACACTGTCGGCCTACTGCGGTGCTGTAAGTGCAGGTGCAGGTGCAGGCGCAGGGTATCGCCTATCTTACGGAAGGCAGTCTTGAAGCTGTGGAACATACCGTTGTAAACACTTTGGCTATAGTATCGGGTATTATGTGTGACGGTGCAAAGGCATCCTGTGCGGCTAAGATAGCCTCTTCAGTAGATGCGGCTATCATGGGACTGAGCATGTATAAAGACGGTCAGGCATTCCATGGCGGTGACGGTATTGTAATGAACAATATTGAGGAAACTATCAAGGGAATTTCAAAGATAGGTAAGGACGGAATGCGTGAAACAAATAATGAAATTATAAAACTTATGGTGGAAAGCCATTAAAATTAGGAGGATTTTGATATGAAAAAGAACGGTATTTTAAACAGCCTTCCTTTCAGGCTGTTGCTTGCACTTGTTATAGGTATTGTTGTGGGACTTTTCCTCAACAAAAATGATACAAGTGCCGTCTCTGTGGCACTGCTTAATATAATTGTGACTGTTAAGTACATTGTCGGGCAATTTATAGGATTTTGTATTCCGCTTATTATTATAGGTTTTATTGCCCCGTCTATTACAAGGCTTGGCAGCAATGCGTCAAGAATACTTATAGTTGCTCTTATAATAGCCTATGTTTCTTCAATCGGTGCGGCATTCTTTGCTACAGTCTCAGGATTTTTGATTCTTCCTCATATGAGTCTGGCACCTGAAGTTGAGGGACTTAAAGAATTACCGGAACTTGTGTTCCAGCTTTCCATACCGGCTATAATGCCTGTTATGAGTGCTCTTTTCTTCTCAATCATGGTTGGCCTTGCGGCTGCATGGAACAGAAGTGAACTTATTACCGGTGTTTTGGAGGAATTCCAAAAGGTTGTACTCAGCATAGTAACAAAATTTGTTATTCCTGTACTTCCTGTTCTTATCGGTACTACTTTTGCAACTCTCGCATATGAGGGAAGTATTACAAAACAATTGCCTGTGTTCCTTGTTATCATCATTATGGTGATGATAGGTCACTATATATGGTTGGCACTTCTTTATCTTATCGCAGGTGCTTATGCAGGTGCAAATCCTTTGGATATAATAAGAAACTACGGACCTGCATACATGACTGCGGTAGGTACCATGTCAAGTGCCGCTACACTTTCAGTTGCTCTGGAATGTGCCAAGAAATCGGAACCGCCTCTTCGTGAAGATATGGTAAATTTCGGTATTCCGCTGTTTGCAAATATCCACCTTTGCGGCTCTGTTATGACTGAGACATTCTTTGTTATGGTAGTTTCAAAAATGCTTTACGGAGAGTTCCCTTCTCCTGCAAAGATGATTTTATTCTGCCTTCTCCTTGGTGTATTTGCAATAGGTGCACCGGGAGTTCCGGGAGGTACAGTAATGGCTTCCCTTGGTCTTATAACCGGAGTTCTTATGTTTGACGAGACAGGAACCGCTCTCATGCTTACCATTTTTGCCCTACAAGATTCATTTGGTACAGCTTGTAATGTAACCGGAGATGGTGCCTTGACACTTATACTTACCGGATACGCAAAAAAGCATAAGATCGAACCGCAAAATCTAGGTAACATACTGGAGTAAAATAAAAAGTCCCTGAAATGGGACTTTTTTGTTTACTCACTTTTATTATTGTATATCCATTTTACCACAGCCATTGATATTATTATTATATATCCTATCACACTGAATCTGTCGGGTATTTGCTGCATAAATACAAATCCGAGTAATGCCGAATATATAACCTGTGTATAATCATATATCGCTATTTCCTTTGCAGGTGCATAGCTGTAAGCCTTTGTAATGCATATCTGTCCTATCATGGCACCGCATCCTGCAAGTATCAGCATTGCAAGCTGTATAAGGCTTGGACTTACATAGTTCATAGCTATAAACGGTATTCCGGCAACGGTTGAAAAGCATGAAAAGAAAAATACTATAAACATTCCGTTCACACCGTTTCCGGCAAGCTTTCTTACAAGAGTATAAGCAATTCCCGCCATCATTCCTCCTGTAATTCCTATAAGTGCCGGAAAGAATGTAAAGCCCACTCCCGGCTTTGCTACAAATATCATTCCGATAAAGGCTATGACAGTGGCAATGATATCAACCGCTCCGGCTTTTTCCTTCAGTATCAGAAAGCCTGCCAATATGGCAAAGAAGGGACTCATCTTATTTAAAATTGTGGCATCGGCTATATTCATATGGTCTATGGCATAAAAATTGCATATAATGCCCGCCATACCGCAAGCCGACCTTAGAACAAGTATACCCAGATTCTTGCCGCTTACAGACTTGGATCCTCCACTCTTCATAAGCATAAAGAATGCTACAAATGCCGCGATTAAATTTCTGAAAAATGCTTTTTCAAATGTCGGCAAATCTCCGGCCATTCTTACAAAGAATCCCATAAGCGCAAATCCGAATGCGGCACCGAGTATATACAATATTCCGATCTTTTTATTGTAATTATTCATATTGAAATTCTTCTCTTGTCTGTTTTTCTCCAAATACCTTACCAAGTTTTTTAAGGCAGTATAAAAATCCCGGTATAAGGAACATATCAGCTATAATCCATGCAAGAGGTGAGCCCATACATGCCGCAACAAAACCGAAGTACTTAACTCCTGTAAAACCTACGATACCTCTTGCAAACATCTCACATACACCTGAAAGTATTGCAAACATAGGAAATCCCATTCCCTGAATTGAATTTCTCCATACATTTACAAATATAAGTGCAAAGTAAAATCCTGAGTTCCACAAAAGGAATATTCTGGCCTTTTCTATTACATCCGTCTTGGAAGCGTCTATGAAAAAGTTTCGGCAGCTCTCCGCCGATAAATATCATAAAAACAAATACGATAATCGAATATATTATACCTATTATTGTGGCTACTTTTACGCCTTCTCTGACTCTGTCAAGCTTTCCTGCACCCACATTCTGTCCGCAATAAGTAGCCATTGTTGCTCCAAGAGCGTCGGTTACGGCCACACAGAAGCTGCTTATCTTGCTTCCTGCAGTAACGGCAGCCACAGTCACCGCTCCAAGTCCGTTTACAGCCGCCTGCAGTATTACCGAACCTATCGCTGTTATAGAGTATTGCAATCCCATAGGTACACCCATTGAGAGCAATACTTTGATATGCCTCATGGAGATTTTTGCCTCTCCCGCTTCAGGCTTCAATATATGAAATCTCTTTACCATGAATACAACGCAAAGTATTCCGGATACCAGCTGTGAAATAACCGTAGCGTAGGCCGGACCTGCCACTCCCAGTCCCATCACCTGTATAGATACCACATCAAGGACTATATTAAGAAGTGCTGCAACTATAAGAAAATACAAAGGGAGTCTTTGAGTCTCCCAAGGCCCTTATAATACTTGCAGTCAGATTATATAAATACATTACCGGAATACCTGCAAATACTATTATTATATAGATATAAGCTTCATCCAGTATTTCTTCCGGTGTATTTGTAACTATAAGTATTGTCCTTGTCAACAAACACACTGTCGCCGTCAGTACAACCGAGAAAAAAATCCCCACATATACCGCATTCATAGTGTACTTTCTCAACTCACTATAGTCTTTTGCTCCGAATTTCTGTGCTACAGGTATCGCAAATCCTGCAGTGTTTCCTATAACAAATCCGTTTACCATGAAAAATATGGCACCTGTGGAACCCACAGCTGCCAATGAATTAACACCCAAATACTTACCTACCATTACAGTGTCAACCATACTGTAAAATTGTTGAAACAATGTTCCGATAAGCATAGGTATGGCAAATGCCAATATAAGTTTTAATGGATTTCCACGGGTCATATCCGTAATTCCCTGTGTCTTATTCTGTATATTCTTTTTCCATAACTACCTCAAAACAGTATTTACATTTCTTCAATACTCTTGTTTAAAACCAATTTCAGTTTTTCCATACTGTTATTTAATATGAGTTCCTGTGGGAAATCCATTTCTCTCAATAATATATCGCAATTTCTGAAATCGCCCTACCGAATCGGCATAATGACTGTCCGTATTACATATGACATTTGTACCGTACTTTCTTGCGGCTTCAAGCATCTTTATGGCATTTTCTCTTCCGTTTTGTCTGGCCGAATTAGGATTTAGAGATGAATTGTTAAGCTCCAGAACAATTCCTCTTTTCTTTGCCTCCTTTTGCAAGCTCATCATGATCTATAGGGTATCTTCCGTCATCCGGATGTCCTATAATCTTTACAAAGCGATTTGACATTGCACCGAAGTATGCATCCATATTCTCCTGTAAGGTTTCCCGGATTTATGCAAATGGTATGTAGACTGGCTATAACATAATCAAGTCTTCCAAGAACATTGTTATCTATATCAAGATTGCCCTTAAAATCTATTATATTTGCCTCCACTCCTCTCAAAATCAAGACATCCTTAAACCTTCTCGGAATTACTTTGAAATTCATAAAGTAGATGTTTTTGCATGAACCCGGTACAGCCTCACTGTGATCTGAAAAGCCATATGCCAAAAGTCCTTTTGCAGCCGCTTCTTCCATATTTTCTTTCAATGTGGAGTATGCATGACCGCTGGCGATTGTATGCGTATGCAAATCAAATAAAAATCCATATTATTTCTTAAAAAGATCTCCAATCTTATCCATAGCGCTTGAGATTCCTACTTTAGTTATCTGTGTCTTTACACCTGCAACAACTGAATCAAGCTGACCGTCAGGTATATCAATACCTGTAAGTCCTTCTATTGTCTTCTCAGGATCCTTTGCAAGGTTTGATAAAAGTTCAGGATCCGCCTTTGCCTTATTTATTATATCTGTTACTATTTTTTTGTGATATCCATGTTTTTCTCCTTTTTTTGTACAACTAAAGCCAAGATTATATAAAAATATCTTGGCTCCGGTTAAATATATTATTGATTTATATTAGTTTCCTGACATCTGCTTTGCAACTTCTTCTGCAAAGTTCTCGCTCTTCTTCTCAAGGCCTTCACCTGTCTCGAATCTGACAAATCCCTTGATAGAGATGTTTGCATTGTTTGCCTTAGCAACCTCTGCAACATAAGCAGCTACTGAACTGCTTTCCGTCTGCCACCTTAACATACTGCTGGTCAAGAAGACAAATCTCTTTAAGCTCCTTCTTAATTCTACCCTCGATCATTCCCATGATAACCTTCTCAGGCTTTGAAGCCTCCTTAGGATCGTTCTTGATCTGAGCTAAGAGAATCTCTCTCTCCTTTGCAAGGTACTCTGCATCAACTTCCTTGTCTGAAGTATACTTCGGATGAAGTGCTGCAACCTGCATTGCAACATTCTTAGCCATCTCTTTGATTTCATCGTTTACAACATCAGTTGTAACATCTACAAGAACACCGATCTTTCCACCGGCATGAATGTATGAAACTACACAACCGGCATTCTCTTCTATCTTCTCAAATCTTCTGATTGACATGTTCTCGCCGATGATTGAGATCATGCTTGAAAGCTTCTCACCTACTGTAAGGCTTGGATCAAGCTCCCACTTCTCGTTCAAGAACTCTTCTGTATTGCTTGCAGTTGTCTTTAATGCCTGTGCTGCAACCTCTGCAACATAAGTTCTGAACTTCTCATTCTTAGCAACGAAGTCTGTCTCTGCATTAACCTCAAGTACAACCGCTTTCTTAGCATCATCGCTTACACAAACATCTACGATACCTTCAGCTGCTATACGACCTGCCTTCTTCTGTGCTCCTGCAAGTCCCTTCTCACGAAGGAAGTCAACTGCCGCATCCATATCTCCATCAGTTGCAGCGAGGGCCTTCTTACAGTCCATCATTCCTGCACCTGTCATCTCTCTTAACTCTTTTACCATTGCTGCTGTTACTGCTGCCATTGTAAAACCTCCTAAACATTTATAAATATGACAAGTTGCAAAGCGGTAAAACCCTCTTTGCAACCTACCTATAACTCAAATCTCTTTAAAATTAAAACTGTCTGTCGTCTAAAGCTTCCTTATCAGGTGCAAATGTCTCGCCCTCAAGTGAATCATCGGCAACGTCTTCTGATGTTGAAAGGATCTCACCCTGATTTGCCTCGATAACTGCATCTGCCATCTTAGCTACGATAAGCTTTACAGCACGGATAGCATCATCATTTCCCGGGATAAGGTAATCAAGCTCATCCGGATCACAGTTTGTATCACAGATACCGATAAGTGGAATACCTAAAGTATGAGCCTCCTGAACACAGATTCTCTCCTTCTTTGGATCTATAATAAATATAGCGTCAGGAATGTTCTTCATATCCTTGATACCGCCGAGGTTCTTCTCAAGCTTCTCCCATTCCTTCTTTAACTGGATAACTTCCTTCTTTGGAAGTAAATCAAATGTACCGTCTTCGCTCATCTCTTCCAACTGACGAAGTCTCTTGATTCTTGACTGGATTGTCTTAAAGTTTGTAAGCATTCCGCCAAGCCATCTCTCGTTTACATAGTACATTCCGCAACGCTCTGCCTCTTCCTTGATAGCATCCTGTGCCTGCTTCTTTGTTCCTACGAAAAGGATCTTTCCACCATCCTTAGCTATGTCTGACATAGCATTGTATGCTGTATCAACCATACCTACACTCTGCTGAAGATCGATAATGTGGATACCGTTTCTCTCTGTGTAGATATATGGAGCCATCTTAGGGTTCCATCTTCTTGTCTGATGTCCGAAGTGAACACCTGCCTCAAGTAACTGCTTCATTGAAATAACACTCATTGTTTTTCTCCTTTGGTTTTTCTTCCATCAAGCTTAAGAAAAGGACCTATGGCACCTCTTTCCCTATTCACTTGATGTGCTTATTTAGCTATAAAATTCTATCATAATATTCATCAGATTGCAACTCTTCTTTTTTATTACCATGATACAAAACCAGACATAATATAAATCCCGCCGCAGCTCCTGCCACATGTGCGGCATTGTCCACACCTGTAGTCCTGAATCCTGTATAAAGCATAAGTGCAAGAGAGATTGCTATCTGTTGTACACTCAAATCCTTTATTCTTCCTCTGTTTACAAGTAAAGCATATAAAAGCGCTCCCACTATACCGAATATCGCACCTGAAGCACCTGCACTTACAGCCACATCACCTGTATAATTCTGAAACCAGTCAGAACCTATATTTGCAAGTATACCTGAGAGCATATATATAATGAAGAATCTCACATGCCCCAGTATATCCTCAAGTTTTCCTCCAAGAAGTACCAAAATAAGCATATTATTGACGATATGCTCTATTCCGAAATGCATAAACATGGAAGTTACAAGTCTGTAATACTCACCGTTTTTAATGTTCTCGGGAAAAGCCGCACCGTATTTGAGCATAACCATGGTACTTTCCGAACCTCCATGGGTTTCAAGGAAAATAAAATATATAATATTTACAATGATAATGCCTGATCGCAACATAATTTTTTCTTACCTATTCCAAGTTCCATTATCTGATACACTCTGCTATTTTCTTTGCTGTCTCTTTTTGCACTTCCTTATCCGACTGTCCCGGTACCCAACTTACAATACTTGAGGCGTCATCATATCTCGGTATAACATGTATATGACAGTGGAAAACCGTCTGACCTGCGCTCTCTCCTGTATTTGCCAGTGTGTTAAATCCTGTAGCTCCAAGAGCCGCCATAGATGCCTTACCCAGTTTTGCAGCCAAAACAATTGCCTTTCCGGCTATATCCTCACCAAGTTCCGTGATATCTCTTGCATGTGTCTTCGGCAATATAAGCATATGTCCCTTGCTTGCAGGTGATAAATCAAGTATCACCTTAAAATTGTCGTCTTCAAAAACTGTATCTGAAGGAATCTCTCCGTTGGCTATTTTACAAAAAATACAATCCATATTTACCTCGCTTTAATCATTATTAGTCCACTCAGGTTCCTGCGGTGTTTCAAAAGTTCCCTTTATATTTGTATCACCGTCTATTGCCACAAGCACTCCTGCCGAATTGGTCTTATACTCCACCTTGTCTGCATCTTTTACTTTTTCCGTTTGATACTATCTTACCTGATGAGTTCACCACATAGTTTGTAGTACCGCTTCCGCTCTCATTCGGCACTGCAAAAAAACCTGATACTTTAAAGGAATCATTTGCTTTTTACAAGTCTTCCCTTGTAGTAAAGCTTGTGGTCCTTTGTGCCTGTCAGCCCCCTACCTGTTGAAGTCTGGAAAAAATACTCCTCCGACTTGCCGGTTCCGTCCTTTATCGTTTGCTTACCTTTCATAAGATAGCATTGTGACTCATTTCCAAAATAGTATGCCGAATATGTATTTCCCTGATAAACCTTTTTGAATACCGTATACAGGTGTGCCGTTTTTATTAAACAGATACTGGTTTCCCTTTATTTTTTGCAAATCACTGCATACAATTTTTCATTCTTTGATGCAACAGGTTCTCCTGTGGATGAAAAGTAGAACCATTCAACAGTATGATTGTACTCTCCTAGGAGCTCCTCAGGCGGTTCTGTGGAATACCAGCCTGTTCTTAGAGTTCCGTCCTCATTCATATACTTGAAATTTTTGATGGTAGGATTTGAACCTCCGGAAGTCTGTACCCAGCCTGTAACAAGCTCTCCGTTCTCATTGAAAGCATATCTTACACCGTCTATCTTCTTCTCACCGAATTTTGATCCGTTTGTCAGTACAGGTTTAAACTTCTTTCCTGTATTTGTAAAGTAGAACCACTTTTCATTCGAGGATGAATTCGGCCCTGTTCTTCTTTCTCCCTCATCATTTGGCGGCATAAGTTTATACCAACCGGTTACCATAGTTCCGTCACTTTTTATATAGTAGTTGTCATCAAGTATCCACCCGGTAAGCATCTTTCCGTCTTCATCAAAGTAATAGTATTGATTGTTTATGCTCTTCCAATTGCCTTTGACCGCCTTACCTCCGGCCTGAAAATAAGCCCAGTAATCCTCACCTCTGTCCTTTAACTTTCTCCAGCCTTCCACTATAAGACCCTGATTGTCAACATAGTATTTGTCATCGTCCACCCAGCTGTCGGTTGCCATAACACCGGCATCATTTAGATAACGCCATTTGTCATCGGCACCTTTTCTCCACTCATTTGTTATTTTATTATTATTACTGTCCAAGTAAGTCCAGTCTGAACCTGATTTTGCCCAACCTTCTGCATATGCGCTTAAAGGCGTTGCCAAAAGTAAACTGAAAGTCAAAACCGGCAAAAGTATTCTCTTTTTCATATCCTACTCCATATCGTTTATGCTCGTTAAAGTTTATTTAATTCCTTGCACTCTTTTTGTACCATATATTATACACTACAAGGTTGTATTTTTTTCATTACATTTACCTTAACTAACGCAAAAAACCCGTCTCTGTCTTAGACAAAAACGGGTTTTGTTATATTTTTTGTAAATTTTATTCTACAACGTAAGGAAGAAGAGCTATATGTCTAGCCTTCTTGATAGCTACTGTGATTTCTCTCTGATGCTTAGCACAGCTTCCTGAAATTCTTCTTGGAAGGATTTTTCCTCTCTCTGAAATATATTTTCTAAGAGTTGCCACATCTTTATAATCAATAGCCTTTTCCTTATCACTACAGAATGCACAAACTTTCTTTCTCCTGCGTAATCCGTTAGCAGGTCTTCTTCTAGAGCCTTCTGCTCTGTCAGCCTTGTTAAATGCCATGATAAAGTCCCCTTTCTTAATTTTAACCTAGTTAAATGGTAGACCCTCGTCATCAACTCCGTCCGGAATATTCATAAATCCGTCTGTACTCGCTGATGCCGGTGACGGTCTTGTAGAAGCCTGATAGCTGCTTGAGCCATCGCTTGCTCCCTTACTGTCTGCAAATTCCTGAGTATCTATAATGACCTCAGTTGTATAAACTTTTTGACCTTCTTTGTTGGTATAACTTCCTGTCTGAATACGACCTGAAACCAATACTCTCATTCCCTGTCTAAAATATCTCTCTGCAAACTCGCCGGCTTTATCAAATGCAACACATGGTATAAAGTCTGCGTTCTGTTCAGATGAGTCTCCACGTTTGAAACCTCTGTCTACCGCAAGAGTATATCTTGCAATTGCCATAGATCTCTCACCACTTGAATATCTTACTTCCGGGTCTCTTGTTAGTCTGCCCATTAATATGGCTCTGTTCATACAATCTCTCCTTTATATTAAGCTTACTGCTTAACGACTAGGTATCTCACAACTGATTCCATGATACGAACATTTGCCTCTAACTCGTTAGGACAATTGTTATCCTCTGACTGGAACTTAATGAAATAGTAGAATCCTTCTTTTTGTTTGTTAATGTCATAGGCAAATCTCTTCTTACCCCAATCATCGACATTTACAATGCTTCCACCAAATCTTGTGATGTAGTTTTGAACTTTCTCCAGAGCTTCCGCTCTTGCATCATCTTCAAGCTTACCATTAAGCACTAATGCTAATTCATATGTACTTGTCATTTCTTACCTCCTCTTGGTCTCTGGCCTTTGATATCGATATCAAAAGCAAGGATTATGTGTCACAGTACTTAATGATATCATAGTTCGATTTTTATTGCAAGCGATAAATCATTATCTTTTTGCATTGTTTTTCTGATATTCCGAAGGACTTAAAGAAGTATATTTTTTTAAATACGGTACAAAAATACTTGTAATCACTAAATCCCGTCTTCCGTCAAGTACTATGAAAGTTCCGATGTTTTTAAATTTCTGATAAACTATTTGATTTTATGCAATTCTTTTAAACCCCTTATTTTAAAGGCTTTTCTGCCATAAAAATATTTAAAAATTGAAAAATGAGTATGTTATAATCATAGTACTTCATAGTACTTTATTTTTAGAGGTGTTTATGGCTTATTTTTGAGAAAGAAAAAGAAGATGTACTTATCTTCAGATGTATGAATCATTTTGGGACAAGGATAAAAAGCAACCAAGAACAAAAATGTAAAAATCTTTTTGGTTATGTTGAGGATTTGATTTCAAGTGAGATTCGGATCCTGTTAAATTTTACAGCGACTATGTAAAAGAGCAAAATGAGAATAGAACAAAAGTTCTTTCTGAAGAATCCCGTCCTCGTGCATTTTCCACTCCTGTTGAACTTAATATAGGGACACTTCTTGCTCTACTCATTGATTGATGAGCTTGATGTTAAAGAAACTATTGATATACTTGCTTCTCAAATGCGTTTTCAGTTCTCTGTATTTGACTTAATTACACAACTTATTTATGCAAGGGTTATATCTCCATGCTCTAAGTCAAAGACAGCCTCTCATGTCTTTCCATACCTTTATGGCAGCTCTACAATCTCTGAAGACCAAGTATATGACGGGTGTTCTTTCATAGGAGAGTCTTATAAAAAGTATATTGATTTATTTAATCACTCTTATGAAAGGTATTATAAAAGGGATCTAAGCAATGTATTTTTGATTGCACTAATTATTACTTTGAAATTGATATACCCAGTGATGATAAGCAAAAGGACCTTCAAAAGAGAATAGGCACTCTCCGATAATAAGGCAAGCTTTTACTTTTTAGATGCCGATCTCGTACCTGTCTCTATGCAAATGTATCCCGAAATGAATCTGAAAAGCCATATATTAGAAAAGTTATTGAAGAAATGAAGCAACGACACAGCGTATCAGGCAAGACGATTCAGGTAGCTGATAAAGGACTTAATTGTGCAAGAAATATTTATGCTGCAGTTAAAGAAGCTAATGACGGCTATATTTTTCAAAATCAATACATGGTAAGAATCTAAGCGAAAAAGGAAAAGAAATGGGTTCTACTTGAGAATGATACAAATGTTTTTCTAATTACACTGATGAAAGAGGTAATATATCTTTTCGTCTTAAATCATGTATTGACAGCTTTGACTACAGCTTTAAAGAGATTGATTCGAAACAGGAAAAGAGAGTGTTACAAAGTTCTCTGTAAAAGAAAAAGCGTATCGTTTCTTATAATCCTAACCTTGCAAAGAAACAAAGACTTGAAATAATGAAAATGGTCGATAAAGCTTCAAAGTTTTTCTACATACAAAAATATCGCTAAAAGATGAACTTGGAGATTGTGCTAAATATTTAGAACATCATAACTAAAAGATAGTACAGGCAAGAAAATAAAGCCTATAATAGATTTAAATAAATCTAAGATTAATGAAGATCTTAAATATGCAGGATATAATCTTTTAGTGACATCCGAGATAGATATGGAGCCATTACAGGTATATAAAAACATACCATAGCCTATGGAAAATCGAGGAATCTTTTAGACTTACAAAATCATACCTGGATGCCAGGCCTGTTTATTTATCAGAAAAAGAAACAATCTATGGGCATTTTTGATATGCTACCTTAGCTTGTTTCTTTTAAGAGTATTAGAAATCAAGTGCTTCAAGAATAAAAATAAACCTTATGACTTGATTAACTTTATGCGTGATTTTAGGGTGGTAAATAAAGGTGATAATACATATATCAATATATCAAGAGACCAGGCCGTTAACGAAAAAGGTTAAAAACTGGTTGGTTTTTAGTAACCTTGATGTCCCTCTATTTAACCAAAGCTGAAGTCGACAATTTCTTTCAAAAACTGCATGCTCTTGGATACCTAGAGTACTAGGTTTTGAGAGAAACGACGGAAGTCAGGTATCATAGTTTATTTTTTTATTGCAAGCGATAAATCATTATCTTTTTGCTCTGTTTTTCTGATATTCCGAAGGACTTAAAGAAGTATATTTTTTTAAATACGGTACAAAAAAATACTTGTAATCACTGAAATCCGACTTTACATGATATTTCATATATCATCAGATCTGACTTTTTTTCAAGATAAGATATAGCCTTCTTTTATTCTGTATTGACTTAATAAATCCACAAAAACTTGTACTAAGTTTTGTCTTTAACTTTCCCTACTGATATAACTGTTACTTACCTTTAGTTCTTCTGCAATATCATTTATACCGAGTCTTTCACTATATTTATTCTGTATAATTTTCATAAACAGATCTTATAATAGAATCCGAGCTTTCTCCGGCTTTTTAAAAATATTTTTCCAGTCATCTTCTTTTTCTATTATCTTGTCCTTTACACTTTCCTCTATCTTTTTTTGCCTGTTCTTTTTATTTATTTTATCTGTTATTGATTTTAACAATTCTACAAGCTCGTCCTCGTCTACAGGCTTTTAATAAATATCCAGATGCCCCGAATTCTATTGCACTTTTGGCATAACCGAACTCCGCATAGCTGGTAAGAATTATACTGAAAAAATCCTTGCCTTGCTTTTTGGCATTTTGTATCATTTCTATTCCTGTCATCTTCGGCATCTTAATATCACTGATCACTATGTCCGGTTCAAGCTCCATTATCATATCAAGCCCTTCCTTGCCGTCCTTTGCCAGTCCCAACTATATTGCATCTGTAATCCATCCAATCAAAGGATATAGCCAAGACCGTTTCTTATAATCTCCTCATCTTCAACTATAATAATCTTATGCATATCTCATTCTCCCTGTCTGAAAATTTTCGGCAATACCAAAACAACTTCCGTACCCCTGCATATTTCACTGTTGATTTCAAGCCCATATTCAGTACCGTAGAGAAGCTCTATTCTCTTATGCACATTGTAAAGCCCTATATGATCTGAAAGGTTATACTTTTCATTTCAAATTTACAACCAAACTCTTTTAAAAAGCTCTTTATCTATACCAACTCCGTCATCTCTTAACTATATATATACTTTTTTCCGATCCTCATATAGGCTGATATTTCAACCTTCAAGTACTTCCACATTTTCTCCGAATCCATATTTAACTGCATTCTCTACGATTGGCTGTATTATCATCTTCGGCACGCTTACCTCTTTGACTTCATATGAAATATTATCATTAAACTCAAGTCTGTCTCCAAATCTAACCTTTCATGATCTCTATATATCTTTTTGCGAAATCAAATTCCTCCTTGAATTTAACTGTGTCAACAGTATTTTGTATACTGTATCTTAAAAGCTTTGACAGATTTACAACCGTTTTGTCGGCTACCTTTGGATTAAATTTTACCAAGTATCTTATAGACTCAAGTGTATTAAATAAAAAAATGCGGATTGAACTGCGACTCCATCATTTGAACTATCGCCATATTATTTTCCAGAGCCATTTTATCATGTCTTTCTATAAGATGCCTTATACTGCCAAGCATCATATTGAAAGAATGTCCTATAGACTTAAATTCATCATCGGATTCTATATCTAAATTTATATCAAGTTTTCCATCCTCTACCTGCTTCAGAGCATCTATAAGCTGATATATTATTGCGGTCTTTTTGCCGAGAAACTTACCTGCACTTGAAGAAATGGCGGCTGCCATTATAATTGTCACGGCAATTATCAACAACAACATATTATGCTGATATTCAGATAAAGTGCTGCAATCTGTAATCTACATATATCCACGTATCTGTATAATCAACCTTATTCCTTGAAATATAGATCAAGTCTCCATCATTAAAGATTATCCCACTTCTGTCTCTGAAATTTTTTTAATAATTTTATTCCTGTCATCCACAAATCTCCTTGAATTACTGTATATAACTCTATGAAATTTATTTACAAGTAAAACCGTACTGTTTGTATTGTTAAAAACAACATCAAGATTTTTAAGCTCCAACTCATATATACAAAGTCCTGCAAAATTCATTATCTCTTATAATCGGCTTTTACTATAAGATATGATGATATCGGTGTATTTTCCACTCCGTTTCCACCATAGATATATATTATATTTGAACTTTCTCCTATAAATTTGATTTCACTTCCGGTTACCTGATATTTTATCAAATTCTTCTTATCTTCACTTCGTTCTGTACTGTAGAGTATGTCAAAGATTATTATTAAAAATATAAAATTGTGCCTTTATATTCTTTTGATTCAGAAAATTATACACTCCTTCTATTACATCAACCTTTGTACTGCTTGTTTGCTTTGAAAATCTCCTATATTTATATCCTCTGCAATGTGGCTTTGTATTTTCAATATAACTGTTTAATATCCTTTCAAGCTTTTCTCTTGAATTTAGAGCATATATATTATTATTCCTATAGATATTTACAGATGCAATTAAAATAAATCCAAGTACACATATTATACACAAAAATAAAAACAGGGTGTAAGCGCATGAACTATAAGACTTCTTTTTAACTCTTCTTTAAAACTTATCTTTTTATTCATAGCTTACACCCTTTATATTCCATATTATATTTTTATTACATTGTAATATCCTTGCTTCCCGATACCTTGAAGAATACCAGAAGTGATATTACTGTTGTCAATGTCAATATACTTGCAAGCGCAGCAGCAGGGACCGTAGCTTGCTCTTATTACTTCATTGTAAATAGCTACAGACATTGTCTTAGTCTTTGAAGTATACAACATCACTGAAGAGCTTAACTCATTTATTATTGTGATCCAACTCAAAATAGCACCTGATGCCACTCCCGGAAGCATCATCTTTGCTGTAACCTTTACAAAAGGATTTTTGCAGGAGTATCTCCCAAACTTACAGCAGCCTCTTCCATACTTGGGACTTATCTGATAAAGTATAGCAGAGCTTGACCTCAATGTATATGCCAATCTTCTTATTACCAAAGATATAATTATTATAAACGCAGTACCTGCAAGCATCAAAGGCTGATGATTAAATGCTATCAAAAGAGTGATACCCAGAACCGATCCGGGTACTATATAAGGGAACATTGCAATACTGTCTATAGCTGAAGTAAGCACACTTCTTCTTCTGACTGTAAGATATGCTATCAACATTCCCAAAGTTATAATGATTACAATTGCAAAGAAGCAGAATACATATGTGTTTGTAACTGCCGCCAATGCTTTATCGGCAACTTTTTTATAGCTTCCCAAAGAGAATCCGTCCACAAACACCTGCATCTTTGTAGCCTTAAATGATGTATATACTACCATAGCCTGTGGAATTATAGAAAGACCTGCAAGCATATATATGTATATGTAAATAAGTACTTTAAAGATTCCCTTCGGTTCCTTCGGCTGTATAGGCCTTATTGAACTCATTGTAAATGATTTTGTATTTATATACCACTTTTGTAGGAAGAATACCAAAGCGGTTATAATTATCATTATAGTAGCCATACAAGCCGCAAAGTTTGCAGATCCTCCCGACTCACCTACGAACTCTGAATAAACAAGAGTAGGCATAACCCTGTATCCCTCACCTATAAGAGCCGGTGTTCCAAAATCCGCCATACAGTTCATAAAAACCAAAAGTGCCGCTGCAACAAGTGTCGGGGTTATAAGAGGCATAATAACCGTAAATACTTTTTTAAGCCCACCACAGCCTAAACTCTCTGCAGCCTCGGAAAGTGCAACGTCTATCTTTTTTTAATGCACCTGATACATAGATATAGATAAACGGATATAGCTTAAGAGAAAACACCAAAAAGCATTCCTGCAAAGCTCGTATATTGAAGGCATGTTTATTCCAAGTGCTTTTTCCAAAAACTTTGTAACACTTCCGTTTCTTCCAAGCAAAAGTATCCATGAATAAGCACCGATAAAGTTCGGGCTCATCATTGATATAATAAACAATACCTCCAAGACTCCCTTTCCCTTTATCTTATAAAAAGACATAAAATATGCCAAAGGAACTCCTATCAAAACAGCTATTACAGTTACACTTATTGTAAGCTTAAAGGAATTCACAAGTGCACTTGTATAATATTTCTTTGAAAAGAACTGAATGTAGTTCATCAAAGACCATACACCGCTTTTTACTGTCTTTAAAACCGTCTAAAACAGGCTTAGTAAAAGGATAAATAAGGAAAATCGCAAAAACTATAATTATTAAATAAACGTAACTATATTCCAGAAATCTAATTTAATTTTCTTATTCAGCATACTTTACCACATCCTTTATAAGACTCTTTTTCCATATCCTTTGTAAATATATTTGATCTTTCTTCTTGTTCGGAAGCAGTTTTATACTCTCCCCTCATCAAATATCCTGTCCGCCTGACCAAGGTCTTGAGAGTATTCAATACTTGGCTGATCATCAAGTACCATACCCGGTGCAAACTCAAGGAAATAGTTGGTATATTTTCCAAGGAAAACTCTGCTTAGAATCTTACAATCAATTCCGGTTTTCAGAAATAGAAAACTCTTCAGGTCTTACAGATATTACTACTTCTTCTCCGTCCTTTAGCTTCACTTGATATATTGTCCATAAATATACTGTATCCGTCATTAAATACTACATTGTAGCCTCCATCCGCACTCTTTAGAGTTCCGTGGAAAAGATTTGAATGTCCGATAAATGTGGAAACAAATGCATCATAAGGTCTGGCATAGATATCCTGCGGACTACCTATCTGTCTTATAATACCGTCTTTCATTACAGCTATTCTGTCCGATATTGCAAGCGCCTCTTCCTGATCATGAGTTACATATACTGTAGTTATTCCTATCTGCTTTTGTACATCTCTTATGGCACTTCTCATTTCTATTCTAAGCTTTGCATCAAGATTTGAGAGCGGCTCATCCATTAAAGAGCACCTGCGGATGTATAACTATCGCTCTTGCAAGTGCAACTCTTTGTTGCTGTCCGCCTGACAATCTCTCAGGCAGTCTGTCCTGATACTCTTCTATCTTTACTATCTTGAGTATCTCATCCACTCTTTGTTTCATCTCTGCCTTAGGTACTTTTCTTATCTTAAGTCCCGTACTCTACATTCTGTCTTACTGTAAGATGTGGAAAGATTGCATAACTTTGAAAAACCATTCCTATGTTTCTGTTTTGTGCCGGTGTATCATTTATAATTTTATCATCAAATGCTATTGTACCGCCCTCTATTGAGTTAAATCCGGCTATCATTCTCAGTAATGTTGTCTTTCCGCAGCCTGAAGGTCCAAGCAGTGTGAAAAAAACTCTCCGTTTTTTATAGTGGTGGACAGATCCGGTATTATTGTTATATCACCATATTTTTTTACAACATCTTTTACATTTATACTAACGCTCATATTTTTCTCCTGATATATAGTTATTCTTTCCGGTTAAAGAAAGAGCTGCCTCCAACACAACTCTTACAAGTTATATCTAAAGTCACTTTAGCTTTTACTTGTACTGTCCTGTATTATGCGGCAGCTTTTTCATAATTTATTTTGTAAATATTTCTTTGAATTTGTCCAACCACTCGGACTTATGCTCAGCTGTGTTGGTCTCATCGTCAGTGATAACCTTGATTTCACTCATAGGCTTCATGGCATCACCTGCTTCAACGTCTTTTCTGATACTTCTACGATACTGTGTATTGTTCATAAATTCCTGTGTCTCTTTACTTGTCAACCAGTCAAGGAAGATCTGAGCACTTCTCTCATTGGCACAATTCTTTATTATATATGCACCGTCTCCTCTAAAGATGACTCCTTCGTTCATATATACAACTTTTACAGGTGAACCCGCTCCTACATACTGTGCAGCACCCTGCTCGAATGTAAGACCTACTGTATACTCACCGTCCGCTACGCCCTTATAAACTGCTGATGAACCTCCAAGAAGCTTTCCGTCCAGCTGGTCTACAAGCTTCTCTACATAGTCCCATCCCTTATCAGGATCACCGTTACCCATAGCGTACAGCATATTAACAAGGTGCTCAAATGATGAAGATGACGCTGACGGCTCTGCAAAAGCTATCTTTCCTTTGAGTTCAGGATTTAATAAATCCTCATAGCCTTCAACTTTGATATCTCCTATCAAATCTGTGTTTACCATGATTACAGAAGGTATTGTATCAAATCTTGTAAGATTACCCTCTTTATTCTTGTACTCATCATAGAATGCATCTTCATTTGCACATTTGTAATCTGCAAAATACTCACTCTTATTCTTTACTGTACCTATTGTTCCCGACCACAGTACATCCGCCTGCGGGTTATCAGCCTCTGTCTCGATTCTTTTAAGAGCATCTCCGGTTCCCATTGCAAGGCACTCCGCCTCTATTCCGGTTTCCTCTTCAAACTTTGTGATCATCTCATCGATCATAGATTCGGTCAAAGGACTGTATATAACAAGCTTTCCTGTTTCTTTAAGATCCCCGTCCTTTGTATCCTTGCTTTCAACCTTAGCATCTGAACTTGCCGTTCCCTCACTCTTTTGTCCTGAACAAGCCATAAGACTTAAAAGCTGTCATAGCTGCCAAAGATATTGCAATTACTTGCTTTTTCATAAATATTCCTCCGTCACGTAAAATTTATATAGTGATTATATCTTTATAAAAAAGTAAAATAAACCCTAATAATAAGTCGATATATCTAAAATTCTGAACAAGATACTCAAAGAAATCATCCCAAACTTGACTATAATTATAATATAACTATATAAAGGAGAGTAATAAATATATGGTTTTCGAGTGGACGAAAATAAAGATGATAGAATAAGAATAATATCAGCAAGAACAGCAACAAAAATCAGAGCGTAAAATTTATGAACAAGGAATTTAGGGTGATAAAAATGAGAACAGAATATGAGTATAAATAATTTAAAGTCCAAGAAAAATCCATATGCTAAACTTATGAAGAAACAGGTTACAATAAATCTTGATGAAGCATAATCGCTTATTTCAAAGAAAAAGCCGAGAGCACAGGTATACCATATCAAACACTTATAAATCTTTATTTGAAAGATTGCGTTCAACATAACAGGAATCTTGAAATATCCTGGAACTAAATTAGATGCAATATTAAAAAGGGGCTGTGAAATAAGTCCCTAAAAGAAATAGGACCATTCGTTAATGCGAAAGGTCCTATTTTGTAGTGAAAAATTAACTTACGATGAAAACTTTACACTAATTATTGTAATTCAAAACAAGGATATTTACCACTGTTTCTTTCAGATTGTTTGGATCTGCTGGATCCTGTTTTAACATTTGACAGATTGATGGGAGGAATAGATTTAAACAAGTATCTGAACGTATTCCGGGTACACAACCGGACGATTCAGATAATCCGGTCAACATGTTAAAAACAGTGCTTTCGGGTTTATGACTAGCGGTTATTGCTCTCTGAGAGAACTGGAAGACAACTGCAAAGTTAATATCAGGTTCATGTATCTCATGGATCACGGACTCCGTCATACAGAACCTTTGGATACTTCATCAATGAAATACTTCAAGATAAGATTGAAAACATTTTTAATGACATCAATCATACTATCTTTAACGAGGAGCATGTAGATCTGCAACATCTCTACATCGACGGCTCCAAGTTTGAAACAAACGCAAACAAAGTATACCTGGGTATGGAAAGGAAGGCTACCGAAAAAGTTCCGTTACAAAGCTTTTGAAAAATCACTGCGGAGATTGAGGAAATTAATGCAGAAATCGCATGGGTAGGGGGTGCAGATTACAACAAACACAGAGTATGTGCGGATTATTTGAGGTGAAATCATTGAGCAGCTAGTACTTTTTATGGGAACTGGATACAAGTACATTTGTTTACAGAGGTGGAAAGCGAAAATCCAAAGAACAGCGTCATTATGAACACTTGACTACTTTCCGTCAGAAACTTCAAGAATACATACAAAAATTGAAATCTGTGGTCCTAACCGAAACAGTTACTCTAAAACAGATAACTCAGCTACCTTTATGCGTATCAAAACAGATTACATGGGCAATGATCAGCTTCTGCCTGCCTATAATGTACAGATTGGTGTAGCAGATGAATATATTGCAGTTGTTGACGTAAACCATTATCGTTCGGATATGGATTGTTTTTGTTCCTTTGATGGAGCGCTTCAAACAAACTTATGGTTCTACCCCAAATATCCTGTGGCAGATGCGGATATGGCTCATACAACAATTATATTTTCTGTAGAACAGAACGGCATTGAAAAGTATATGAAATTTCCAATGTTTAAAAGGAAACTAAGGATCGGAAATATCATGAAGATCCATTTCGTGCCGTTAACTTCGAATTGATGAGCAAGGATTCATGAGATGTCCTAACGATAAAAACATTCCATTTTTTTATGCAGAAAAATGTGAAGGGAAATCAATACGGACGCAAGGAAGAACTGTACTGAATGCGAAGACTGGCGGATGTCCATATGCAAATAAATGTAAGAAGACAGACAAGAATCGAACCGTTCGGATCAATCATGAACTAACTTCCATGCATCAGGGTAATTGAAAACCTAGAAAATATCCACGGTGCACTATTACGAATGAACCGTTCGATACAGGCAGAAGGCACTTTCGGAATTATGAAAAGCGACCGTTGGTACAAGAGAATTGTCCGAAGGGTATTCATTCAGTCAAACTGGAAGTTTTACTCGTAGCGATAGGCCATAATTTATATAAATATCAGAAAAAAAGATGAGAAACAGAGCTGCCGCATAGATTCAAAAAAGAATTTCTATGGGGTGGGGAACTGCGCTTTTTGCGTATGAGTTTTCAGCCATTTATACAAAATAAAAGGCAAAAGGAAGATGCGAAAAACTCAATCGAGGTTTTCACATCCCCTTTCTTTATTTTTCTACTATTCATCCCCAGCATTTCTTGCAGGGCAACCGAGGCTCTGCCATGTAAGGTATGCAATAATAAACTTATCAATATCTCCGTCCATTACAGCACTTACATTTCCGCTTTCAGCTCGGTTCTGTGATCCTTTACCATTGTGTATGGTTGCATTACATAGGAACGAATCTGATTTCCCATCCTATATCCTTCCATCACCTCTGATATCTGAAAGCTTCTCGACATTAGCCTGCTGCTTTAATAAGAAAAGCTTAGCTTTAAGCATCTGCATAGCCTTGTCCTTGTTTTGGAACTGGCTTCTTTCATTCTGACACTGTACTACCACACCTGTAGGGATATGTGTGATTCTTATAGCTGAAGAAGTCTTATTGATATGCTGACCACGGCACCCGATGAACGATAAGTGTCTATCCTCAAATCGTCCGGATTGATATCACATCAAGGTCTTCTTCAATATCCGGCGCATGATATCACAGGACCAAATGATGTCTGACGCTTTCCCGCCGCATTAAAAAGGCGAGATACGAACAAGTCTGTGCACACCATGCTCGCTTCTAAGATAACCGTAGGCATTTAAACCGTTTATCTGTAATGTGACAGACTTTATACCTGCTTCATCACCCTCAAGCATATCAAGGACTTCTACAGTGTATCCTTTCCTGGCTGCCCATCTTGTATACATTCTGTAAAGCATTGAACACCAGTCACAGGACTCAGTTCCGCCTGCACCTGCATTAAGTTTCATGATGGCATTTGAAGAGTCATATTCACCTGTAAGAAGTGTAGCTATCTTCAGTTCATCTATTTCTTTTTGTAAACGCTTCAAGCATACCTTCTATCTCAGGTATAAGGCTCTCATCATTTTTCCTCATAGCCCATCTCTATAAGGACTCCGATATCTTCGTATTCAGACTTTAACTTATTATATTTTTCGACAGTATCCTTGAGCTGTTTTTGCCTCTCTTACTATCTTGGTACTTTCCTTCGGATCGTCCCAAAATGTAGGCTCTTCCATAGACGATCAAGCTCAATTATCTTTTTCCTTACTGTCAAGTCAAAGTGAATCCCTCACTTCCAGCAATATTTTTCGTAGGATTGTAGTGTGGTTTTAAAACCGTCTAATTCTACCATTTTGCTCACCCACTTTCATTTTTCTAAATATCCAAAGCGAGATATCAACGATATTATATTAAAGTTTTAAAATTATGTAAACATTATCTGTTTAATATCTCCATAAACCTCATCACCTGTGATGGTTTCCTTCTCATACAGGAAATGAGATATTTCTTCAAGTTTTTCTCTGTTTTTCCATAAGTATCTGTGCAGCTTTCTCATGCTGAGCTTTCACCAAAGCCACGACCTGTTTATCTATAACAGCTGCAGTCTCAGCCGAAACCGCCATAGAAGTATCGCCTCCGAGATACCTGTTGTTAACAGTCTCAAGCGCAACCATATCAAAGTCTTTGCTCATTCCGTATCTGGTAATCATAGCTCTTGCAAGTTTGGTAGCCTGTTCTATATCATTTGAAGCTCCTGTGGAAACATCTCCGAATACCACTTCCTCTACAGCTCTTCCGCCTGTAAGTAGCAATCTTATTTTCAAGCTCACTCTTTGTCATCAGATAATGATTACCCTCATCCACCCGCATTGTATATCCAAGCGCTCCCGAAGTTCTGGGAATAATGGTTATCTTTGTAACCGGCGCCGAATTGGTCTGCTTTGCGGCTACAAGCGCATGTCCTACCTCATGGTATGACACTCTCCACTTCTCGGCATCCGTCAAAATGGAATTTTTCTTTTGATAGCCTGCAATAACAACCTCAATACTTTCTTCAAGATCGGACTGATTTACAAACTTTCTTTTATCTCTGACCGCTCTCCAGTGCAGCCTCGTTTATAATATTTGCAAGCTCCGCACCCGAGGCACCTGAAGCCATTCTTGCAATCAGCTTAAAATCAACATCATCCGCAATCTTTATCTTCTTTGCATGAACTTTGAGTATTTCCTCTCTACCCTTTAAGTCGGGAAGTTCTGCAGGTACTCTTCTGTCAAATCTTCCGGGTCTTGTAAGCGCGGATCAAGTGCACATCAGGTCTGTTGGTAGCCGCCAAAATCACTAACACCTGAATTCCCCTCAAAGCCGTCCATCTCTGTTAAAAGCTGGTTGAGAGTCTGCTCTCTCTCATCATTTCCGCCTATCTGTCCGTCTCTTTTCTTACCTATAGCATCTATCTCATCAATAAAGACTATACATGGCGCCTTTTCCTTTGCCTGTTTGAAAAGGTCTCTTACCTTTGAAAGCATCCCATACTACAAACATCTCAACAAACTCGGAACCCGACATTGAGAAGAAGAGAACATTCCGCCTCACTGCTGCAGCCTTTGCAAGCATTGTCTTACCTGTTCCCGGAGGTCCTACAAGAAGGATACCCTTGAGGCATTGGAGCACCGATGTCCTTATGCTTACTCGGATCATGTAAGTAATCAACTATCTCTGTAAGATTTTCCTTTGCTTCATCCTCACCTGCCACATCTTCAAATTTGATTCCTTCGGAAGACTTAACATATACTTTGGCACCGGATTTGCCCATATTTCCAAACATCAAAGAGTTTGCACTGTTTTTATCAAACATTCTCTTTTGAAATCCTGTTCCGAGAAATAGGAATAATGCCAGCGGGAGAATCCAACTCAGCGCATCCACAAAAGGTGAATCTTTTCTGACTATTTCACTTGAAAACTGTGCTCCTGCATTATGAAGTCTGTCTGTAAGTCCCGGATCATTCCATAAGTCCAGTCTTATATACCGTCTTATCATTGGTTCCTGTAGAATTTGATTGGTCTGTATATCAACTTTTGAAATCTCTTTATTCTCCGTCATGGTCATAAATGTACCATAGTCTACCTGCTTTATCTGCCCTTCCTTTATAAACGGAAGTACCATAAAGTTTATAGCCGTCATTATTATTAATACTATGACATAATAATATATGAAAGGCCTTCTGTTTTGGAATCATCTATCATATTACCTCCTTTTTGATAATATAATCAACCTTATTTACTGTTATCCAACCTTTTTAAAGGTTGTTGTACTACTATATCACCTTGAGTGCCAACTGTCAGCGTAAAATATATGGTTGGAGTATATTCAATCTAACTCATATATCAATCTTTATGCTACTTTTCAAATTTTATCTGAACTTTGAAAAGATCTCAGTCTATCAATTATCTCAAACTTTCCACCCTGCAGTATGGTCAAAGACTTTGCTATAAGCCCAGTCCGCTGCCTTCAGTGGTTCTTGATACATCACCTCTTACAAATCTTTCTGTAAGCTCATCCAGGTCTCATATTTAACGGATTTTCGGATATATATATATAACAAATGTTGCTCGTATTGTCCGAAATAACATCAATATAAATTCTTGAGTTCTTTTGCAGCATATTTAAACGCATTATTGTAAGGTTTTCAAAACTCTCAAAGATGTCTTCCGTCCGCTATCATTACTCACTTGAAGGAGTATTTGAAATAATTGAAAGCCCTTTCTCACTGAACTTTTTCTTCAAACTCTCCATTTGTTTGGTTATCATTTCAACCAGATCAATATCTCTTAGATCTACCGATATATTTCCGCTTGGAAACCTTACTTGCCTCAACCAGATCCTCAGTCAGGTTCTTTAAATGCTGTGACTTTACGAGAGTATGTCAGATATTCCTGTATTTTTGGCATTTTTCCAGGTTTTTCTCTTTATAAGATCGACATAATTTATTATTGAGTGAGAGGTGTTTTTGATATCATGTAGCACATTTGTTATCAAATCGGCTTTTTAATCTCTCCTCTTTACCTGATCGTTGATAGCCCCTGGAATCCCTTACTTATATTATTGAGATCCTTTACAACACTTGCCTCTCTTCCGAGCAAACTCATCTTCATTGAGTCTGTGTCTTGTATCACCGCTTGCAATCTCTTTTTATAGCTTCGGCAATGCTGTCAAAAGCTATAGCGTTTTATAAATCTTATTAAATATAATAGAAATTTACAACTTAAAAATATAATAAAACAGATAAATATCATCAATCTTCCAAAGTCTCTTTTCATTTATTGTTGTTACAAGGAAAAATATAACCGCAATAAAATCCACAAAACATCAAAAACAAGAAAGTTTGAGTCCATCTTAAAACTTCTTTTGTAACATATATACGGAAAAACTTTCGTAATCGCTTTTGTGTATGAGTTTTTCCACAAAGTCCGTATATACTCTCTTACAATTGAGAATACTATGGGTAATGCAACAATATAAACAGAAGCGTAATTCAACATCTGATTTTGATTCCCAATGTCTATATATAAATATGTAATACTTTCTGCCTATAAAATTGTTTGAGGCAAAAACTAAAACTATTCCGAGGTCAACAAAATTTTCACTTCAGCGGTATCATCAAAAGCTTATTTATTTTTGTGCCCTTCTTACCCCCTCGCTGTGACCGCTGAAAATAGAAGATAAGCCGCGCAACCATCAAAATAAAGACCTACTGTAGCCGATTGCAATCCTATGAGTATGCTCTCCTCTGCCTCAAATAATCCACATTGGCTAAAAGCATATGTATCCGTTGCAGTATATACGAGTATTCACGGCGATATATACCTTATAAAGCTTGCAGCGGTTTATCTGTAAGTTTTTCCGCCTGATACGACAGCTCTTTCGGTATTTCACTTAGTGGTATCAGCCATCATCCCCTGAGAAGAGCTATGGCGTACTTTCCGTATTCATAAACACTCTTATATAAGTGTTCTGTCATTTTGTATATACAGTATCATATCCTCGAGTCTGTATCTGAAATTTGAAGGGTGAGAATAAATCTTTCCATAGGCATTGTAGTATTTTTGACAGCAAAACAAGACTCTCCATTATAATTGTCTTCATACTATATATGCATCACCGGTTCAACAAGACCTAGTATCCACATATGTTCTGTAATTAACAAAATATGATATCTTCTATCTGATTTACCAGACTTTGATCTACAATGCTGACCTGAAAATGCTCATCTATATAAAATCCATGTCTCTTGGCATATTCTATTATTGACCTACAGTAAAATCCATCATTAGCTTGTCCCATATTCAGACCGAAAAACTTCCTATGTATGTCAAATTTTCCCCAAATCGTTTTCAAAGATATCCTTTTAAGTTGCATACAGAAAAGCAATGAAATATCGGAGTCAAACTGTGTTCTGAATGCCGACGAATCATCATACTTCTCGCATTGATCACAGCAGACCCTATTAAAATTTTCATTACAATAAATAATTGAAATACCTATAACACTATGAAAAGCCGCTATATGTAATATGGTTCCATACTTTCATCACTGCTTGATAAAAATGTATTCTTATCCATATCAGCTTTGTTTTCAATCTTGTATCCTACTCTTACAACTTTCAAATATCTTGCTCATAGGTTTAACTCTATCTCTTATATATGTTATATGTACAGCCACTGTATTGTGTACTCCGATAGCCTCTTCATTTCCAAAATCTGCTCATATATTTCATCAGTGAGAACACTTTTCCCGCATTCTTTACAAGAAAGCAGAGTATATTGTACTCTATAGGTGTAAGCTTTATAAGCTCTCCTGCGATTGTAACTTTCCTTGGTCTCGTCGTCGTCAATTTCAAGGTCTTACCTACAACAACCTTTTGTGACTCCGGTACAGACACTGTCCAAGTATATCTTCTAAGTTGACTCTTTTACTCTTGCAACAAAGCTCCAAGAGGGTTAAAAGGCTTTTGTAAGATAATCATCCTCTACCGATATTCAGTCCTAAATCTTATCTGCATCCTCAGATTTTGCCGAAAAGCATTATAATAGGCACCAGTGCTGTTCTCCACTTATCTTCATCGTAGCTCTTATTCCGTCCAGTACAGGCATCATAATATCTATTATATTAGCAAATCAGCTCTGTGTTTTGCCATCAATTTTCCGCTATCTTCTGCGTCATAGGCTGTAAAGCACTTCAAAAGCCCTCCCCTGAAAGATAGATTTTTATTGCATCTACCTCTCTCTCGTCATCACATACCAATAACAATTCCATTGTTCCACCTTTATATCTTGATTTTGATATTTTGATTTGTTTAAATTATAACTGTTTACGTGTACCATTTGTTTTAATATATGAGATATTATCTAACAGTTTTGTAGTTTGTATATTATAAACCCTAAAGTGTTAATTTTTGTGTCTTATAAAGGAATATATGAATAGAGATGAATAAAGAAGCCATATAAACTTGCAGGCAGCCGGAGATATGGTGATGATGTCCTATAGGCTGTGTGATTGTTTTGAAGAATAAGATAATAGCAAGAGGATATAATAAGAAGAAACAAGGACAGAGTACACTCTCATGCATGCATTATTGCAATAAAAGCCTGCTTAGCTTGGAGAGTGGAGACTTGAGGATTGCACCATGTATGTACCTGCTCCGGAGGCCCTGTCCGATGTTGTTGCGGGTGCGATAGTCCCGTCCAGAATAAAAGGTGAGTTCTCGGCGCCATGAATCCCAAAAGCCGGATGTGCCGGACTCAGTATAAATATCTTACAAACAGACGGCTTCAACCTACAAAACGGAAGTAGAGCTTATATCCGAGCCCCTCTTCGCAACGAATGTTCGGTCTGCCTCCTTTTAAATCGTTAAAGACAGAGCAAATCCTTAAAAACAACCGGGAGGTCAAAACTATATTGACGGTCGGTTTTATCCTACTCTTCCACTATCTTCGCATCTTTTATTCTTCCGCGTGTATTGAGGACGCTGTCTTCGTAAGTCTCAAAATACACTTTCCACAGTTACAAGAGCATCTTACTTCAGGACAGTTTTCATGTCTGTTCATTTTCATCATCCGCCCAAAGGCTCCAGACGCGCACAGCATGCCGCCGCCATCCTTTTATCATGCAGAAAGTGATAATATACATCCTTATCCTTACTGTGTATGAAGGGCGTAGTTTCCTCTTGTAAAAGCTCTTGCCTATATATGACTTGGGATTCTATCATCATCTGATATGCTGCGTATGCCATATCCGCACCCTGTCCACGGTCAAATCCTCGTCCTGCCTCTCCGTCCTTTTTACCAGATTCCTCCTCCGTCGTTTTCCTCCGTACCGTTCTCGTTTATATTACTCTCATTTGCTATTTTGCTTTCAGCAACTGTCTTTCATTATCCAGCTTACGGCACTGCCGCACCAGCCAGGAAAAGGCAGAAAACACTCAGCTATAAACCTCTTCGTAAAGTATGCTGCTCACTTTGTTTATGTGCCTATTATTATGGCACTTTTCGCTAACCGTATGTACAGTTAAAATTTACTTTACTGTAAATAATTGTTGTCTTATTTTATCAATTAATTATCAAACCTATTCTACTGTATAAATTCAACTAAATACTTGTTTTTATGTATTCTTACAATATTTTGTTGACCTAAATAGTTTGCTATTGATTTGCTTTTGTTAAAAGGTGCTATATTATGATACTATTTTAGGTATTCAAATCAATAAAGGAATGGCAATAGTGATTTTATGAAGAGAGATGGTTGACTTTGAATCTTTAGTAATGATTGCTCATGGTATCGCATGAACATTTCGGCAATGACTGTGAAGTCTGTATTCAGATTTACAAGCTGACGATGGAACACACTATTTGCTATGATCATTAATGGTCATGTCAGGAAGAAAAAGTCGGTGACGGTGCTAAAGATAGTTCTCAGAACTCTGAGCCTTTAGGAGAAAACGTAAGTGATCACCTCGGATATAAGACTCCACACCACCGACGGCGGGATATTAAAATCTTTCACTCGTATTCTTAAAGTTGATGAAAGCCGGTAAACTACAGATTTATTCTTGATTTATAAACCATGATATGACAAATTTCATAAATGCTCAGGCAACACTCTCAAGTATAGTTGAGAATTTTGAAGCTGCCGAAGAAGAAGACGTTTATGGACAAATCCCACTTAGTGTAAATGATTTGCTTGAAAATCTGATAGAACAAAGCGTAAGGATTGTAGTGAAAGACACCTGCCCTTATGACAGGAGTGATGAGATTAAGGCATAGTAAATTTTACAGGATGCTGTGCTTTTCTCATCCACTAAAGTCGAGACAAGATTTCTCAATGGAATTAGTAAATTCACACTGTATAGCTTCATTGAACAGGCTCAAGACAGTTACACGAATAATAGCATTTTTGCTAAACAATTTAGGAGGTTTAAAACGTCACAATCACAACTAAATGGGTCTTCATCAATATACGAAAACAGAGGATGCCAATCTTCGATAATGTCTGTGGAAGAAGTAACAAAAGCGAAAGCATTCCATGAGACTTTCCTCAGTATACTCAGCACCATTGGCCGATTTAAAGGAAATGGCTGACCCTCGATGGATTAGGAACAGTAAAGGTAAAGACGAGTCTACGGACTCGGTTTGAATGCGCACGTCGGTTCTTGTGTTCATATGCTATCGCTAAGTACATAGCTTCGATGAAATGAATGTGGATGTATCTGAACCACCTTAGTTCTGTCCTTACATCCGACGAGCTATGCAAAGAAATTCAAACCTGCTGCTTCTTCTCACCAGCAGATGGTGAACTCTGGTCGTGGAGTAGCTTGGGCAGCTTAAATAAGTTGCATCAATCGGTACTATCGTGCCTAAGGGTCTCGCTGAGACAAGACTCAATAACATCAAGGCTGAGGGTGCTGATGCTTGGATTTCCAGATGTAAACCATGATGAGGTGCGTTCATTGAGGCTGCAAAGCTTGCCCGACGTGATGTTGAGCACGGTGTTGTGGTTCAGGGATACAGCTTGGGAGAGAGCTATGGAGAAGATTCCTGCATGGACTGGGCGTGCAGGATACGGTACTGTGGCGCTTGAGGCTGATGCTCAGTTTGCCGAGAGACCTACTCTCATGTATTTGTTCAGGCAGGTGTAGGTTCACTTGCAGGTGCAATGGTCGGTTACTTTGCAAATAAGTACAGAGAACCCACCTGTAATGGTAGTTGGTGTTGAGGCTGGTGGCTGCAAGCTTGTCTTTACAAGGGTGCAAAAGGCTGCTGACGGTGGATATAAGAGTAGTAGATGGAGATGTGGACACAATCATGGCAGGTCTTGCTTGCGGGTGAGCCTAATATCACATCTTGGGACCTATTAAAGAATCATGTGACATGCTTTCTATAGCTGCTGAGGATATCGTGGCTGCAAAGAGGTATGCGTGTGCTTTAGCGCGCTAAGAGATACTCCAGGTTCTTTCAGGTGAGTCTGGAGCCGCTCCGGTTCGGTGCACTCGCTACTATCATGATGGATGATGAGTACAAGGAGCTTAGAGAGTTAAACTGTAAACTTAACCAAGGAGTTCTATGCGTACTTTTCTCAAACTGAGGGTGACACCGATCCACGTGCGTTGGAGTAAGAAAATATGTCTGGAGGCTAAGGAAAGATAAGATAGTTATATATTGCTGATGGAGGAACCAATACAATGGGTAAATTATCATGAAGAGCAGTTTAGAAGATCGTAGCTTTAGCTGAAGGAGGCGCGCTGATATGCGAGCCTTCTCACCGTGCTATAGTTGCCAATCCGGGCGATCGTCTGACGAGGCTCGCCCGCCGTTGCTAAGCAATTACAGGCTGAGATGGAGAAGCGTAGGCTTTGATGTAGCTAAGTTGCTGATCCACAGGAAATGTTATGGGATTCACGAGATCAGGTAAAGACTCTCATCGCTTTTGATCGGACATGTTGATTACAGTAGGTATTCGGAGACATCGACAACTGGAAACTTCTGATCCTTATGATTCGCGAGGAGGATGAAGAGATCGGCGGTCGTGTGTTTTCAGATCATCGCGGACTAGTTTCTGCAGTAGTATGCTGCAAAGATTATGAAGGATCTCAGTCTTCTTTAATCGACAAATATCGTGTAATGGTTGTAGGTGGCTGCTCAGGAAGAGGACTGTGACGGTCTGCTGGGAATATATCTACCATGAGTAGATAAGATCAGACCTGAGTTCGTTGTATCTTCAGAGCCTACAGACGGCGGTCTTTACAGAGGTCAAGTGTGATGCGTGGAGATCAGAATCGATGTTAAGGGTGTTTCTTGCCACGGGTCTCAGCCCTGACAGAGGTGACAACGCTCTCTACAAGATGGCTGATATCTTAAGAGATGCTCGTGCATGAACAACACCCGGTGATGCAGAGTCAACAGACATCAGGTCTTGTAAAGATGCTTAACCCTAAAGTACAACGATCAGTGGAAAAGCAAGATTCCTTGGTAGAGGAACTGTTACAGCCTACACAGATCTTCATACATCTCCTTCCTCATCGCAGCTGCTGACTCTTTGTGCAGTGGCCCTTGACAGAAGAATGACTGCAGGTGAGACTTGGGAGTCATGTCTTGAGGAAATCGAGACCAGCCTCCTTCGTTACAAAGGTATGGCGATGATGTGGTTGTCAAGCATGTACAACTCAGTGACGGACCTTCGTTTACAGTGTGTTGTATATCCCATCGAGTGCTACTTCCCTACTTGGGTATTGCGATGATCACAAAGGCTTTGTGCAAGTGCGCTGCAGCACATAGGATCTCTTCATTGATAAGAGAATCGGTACGCACAAGACTACACACTGAGCGTGAGGTAAGACCGCTAGCTTGACAGGTGGACCTTCTCTGCCAAGCAGTGGTGTCTATCATGGTGGCAAACGGTATCCCTGTAATCGGATTCGGTTCTGGTGCAGAGGCACAGCTACCATGCTCCAAACGAGGATCACCTGGAAGAAAAGACCTGCAACATGTGCAGCATTCTATGCAGCTCTTCCTGCCTACTGTGACTACCGATGAAATAATATTGTGCTGAAAGCATTCCCGGCTTTTGCCCGGAGGGTGCACTGTGTACACGTACATAAATATATATAAAGCTTTAAGCGCAAAGCGCTAGCAAATAAGAGTAATAAAACATGTCAGTTTCAAGAATTTGGTTGAAAAGTTAAAGAACGAAAACACAGGATATGTTCTATGGGCGACTTTCTTCCTTACATGGAAAGACAGATGATGAGCTTAATGCTACGTGACAGTTGCAGATACACTTCGTGGACTTTGAAGACAGAGAAACTTATCTCTACAAAGGTCGATTTCCAGGACTGGAACATCACTCTTCCGATGATAACTCAGCAAGAACAAGATTCTCTTCGCTTCCAGCTTGTAACCTTCCAGGTCTTGAGGTCAGGATCTTGACGGTAGGTAAGTCGCTGGTCGCTCACGGTGGTGACAGCGTTCGTGGACAGCTAACATGATTCCTCATTCATGGCTGATATCATCGGTATCAGATGACATGGTATGCACGGTCAGGGTACGTCATATATGCACGAAGTTGCAGACTCTGTTGAGCAGTGATACAAGTTGACGGCGTTCTTGAGCAGAGACCTACTAACGTAAACTTCAGTGTGATATCGATCACTACACAGTGTATGGCGAGCGCTCGTCATGTAATCCATGAGTTCGGGCGGTGATGAGAATCTTAAGGGTCAGAAGATCGCCATGAGCTGGGCTTATTCACCATCTGCACGGTAAGCCTCTCTTTCAGTTCATCAGGGTGCGATCGGTCTTCACAAGACTTGCGTCTGGATGTGCTGTAGCTCATCCGGAAGGTTAAGTGAGGTAATGCCTGAGTTGCTGAGGTTGCTGAGAAGCAAGCAGGCAGGTGCGTGCGGTAGTTCACAGTTACAAACGATATGATGAGCTATTCAGGGATGCAGATATCGTTTATCCTGAAGTCATGGGCACCATTTGCTGCAATGGAGTAGCAGAACAAATCTTTATGCAGAGGGTGATTCCAGAAGGAAATCAGGCTTTTAGAGAAGGAGCTTTTAGCTCAGAATGCTAACCACAAAGGATTGGGCATGTGCATGTAGTGTATGATGAAGCTAAAGGACGGTAAGCTCTTTTATCTTCACTGCTTTTCTGCTGAGGTCTGAGCGTATGCTTGCAAGGAAAGGGCGAGGTTGACGGTTCAGTATTTGACAGATACATGAGATCCGCTTTTCACAGAAGCAAGCTGCGCGCATATGTTATCGCTGCTATGATTCATTTGCGAGGAGTTCAAAGATCCACTGCTAGGGTTTAGAGCAGTGCCTCGAGGCACGTGTGGACAGAGGACAGACTCTTTTCTGAAAAATAAAAAGGCCAGTGAGTCTTAGTAAATAAGGTGGTAGATAATCTATCAGCTTATACACAAGGGGCGGTCATATGTTGGCTGCCTTTGTCTTATAAACTATATCCTAACGTAGAAATTTATATGAAATTCAAAAGCAAAGATTGTTATAGCTCTTGGTGAGTCATGCCCCAGGTAATAATTCTAAGAGCGGTTGGCTAGTTGCAAAACTACTGCAAAAGGCTATCGTCCAGATTTAATCGAGAGATGGTCATGAGGTTCTTAATCGTTCATGGAAACGGTCCACAGGTTGGTGTAATAAACAATGCCATGACAGAGTATGCATACTGCGGCTCTGATTCAACACCGCTTTCAGTATGTGTTGCAATGAGTCAGGCTTATATCGGATTATGATATACAGAACGCTCTTTCGTGGGAGGAATTTGTAAACAGAAATCTTGAGTTCCTCCGATAGCTACAGCCAGCTACTTCAGATCAGAGTAGATGGTGAATGGTAAAAGCATTTGAAAATCCTACCGAAGCCCATCGGAAGAGTTCATGGGCAAGGATGAAGCTCTTGAAGCGTACGGGAAACAGAGGCTGGATTGTAAAAGAGGATGCCGGAAGAGGTTACAGAAGAGTTGTTTGCTTCTCTGCTGCTCCACAGGAAATGGCTGAGTTGTCCGCTATTAAGTCAATGGCTGACAACTTGGACAGGTTGTAACCCGCCGTGCGGTGGTGGCGTGAATCCCTGTAGTATCAGACGGAAAGCATCTTTCAGGTGCTCCTGCAGTAATCGATAAGGATGCGGCTGTCAGCTCTTCTTGCAAAGAGTGGTGCAGGTGCTACACTTGTCATCCTACCGCTGTTGAAAAGGTTGCCATCGGATATGGCACAGAAAATGAAAAATGGTTAGATAAGCCTCAGCACAGCTGAAGCTTTAAATGTCACTGCTGACGGAGAATCTCGCTCCGACTCAATGCTTCCAAAAGTACTTGCTGTGGTAGATTTTGCTGCTTCAGGCGAGAACAAAGAACAGCATACATTGACATTGTGATAGCTAAAGATGCTATTAATCGGCAAAACAGGCACAGTGTAGATTGATCAGAGTAGGTATTGATAATATGAGTGTAATTCTGGAAGCACGCAGGCCAGAAGCGGTAATGCTTTCTATATTTGAAATGGACGAAGTTTCCCAAAGTTTCTAGATGCTCTCCGGTCGCACTTGCTAGCACGTTGTGGCAATGACTGTGGACGTATCACACCTGCTACTATCGTAGTCGCAAAGTATTTCAAGCCGTGCAGAGTCTGATCCCGACAGTAGCATCATGGGCAGGCAGCCTTTAGTAGCTACCGCATTATCTACACGCTCTTACAGCCGTTCGGTATAGGTACGAAAGACATTTCTAGAATCGGTGCAAAACTTCCTGTTATCATGGGAATAAGCTTTGCATACGTTCCCACTATGCGGGATGCTGCGGGAACTTCCAGGTAGTAGCCTCTATGCTTGGTGCCCAGATAGTCGGCGGTGCTGTTGCAATACTGCAGGGTCTCTTTGGTACAGAAAATGTCCAGGCTTTTTCCCACTCTCTTGCCTTAACAGGTACTGTAGTACGTACTATAGGTCTTTCACTTTACTCTGTTGCCGTAAACTATATGGCAGGCGGTATCAGGAAAGGATGACTACGGTTCCTGTAAATAGAACTGCGGTGCTATTTTACACTTATTATTGTTATAGTCTATAACAACTTTTGCTACAGGTATCTTAAACTTGTCTTTCCAATATTGGTGGCGTACCGATTATGCAGTTATGGTTCTTGCATTGGTGCTTGCATGGTCCAACTTCTCATCAGTAGCAAGTGCAGGTGTGCATTCTCACTGCCTCAGATATTTCCACTCGTGTAAAGCTCGACACGGGAGCTTGTATAGCACTCGGACTTTGTTTGCTATAAACTCCATTCTAGGCCATCGGAGATTTATCAGCCACAACAAGCGGTTCTATGGACAGACTTCCTGCTAGGTGATGAGCTTTGAGAAGCGGCGTCACAGGATACTGATATCCTCTCCAGCTGTGGTCGGTGCCGCACTTGGCGGACTTCCCTACAGCTACATTCTACAAGAACGTAGGTGTAAACTAACAACAAAGGTTATAAACAGAGCGGTACTCCGGACTTGCGGGTATTATAATGCTTATAGCGGGGTCTTATACCTAAAGTTCTCTGCACCCTTCAACTATTCCGTTATGATGTACTCGTGGTGCTACAATATCAGTATTTGCTCAATAGCAATGACCAGGTATCAAGCGTATCTTCACAGAGAAATGGACTTTTAGAAACACATCTGTTGTCGGACTTTCAGCAGCTCTCGGTGTAGGTATTTCACAGGCACAGGTTTCACCTCTTGTCGCGCATTCCCACAAATATTTACATTACTATCTTCGGTAAGAGCCCCATGATTGTTGCAACTATCATGGCTGCATCTATTGGATATGTAGTCCTTCCAAAGTCAAAGGAAGGTACAAAATAATAGCTATATTGTAGTCATAGCAAAGGGTTGTCCGGAAATAGAGATACTTCGAAATAGGGGTGTGAGACTCTGTTTTGGTCTCACACTCCTAAATTTATTTTAACAGAGATATTACGTAGTCAAAGTCTACTCTACTACATACTCTTTACGGACATTTTATTTTACTATATCTAGTTTTCGTTACTCATCCCTCTACCAATCAATTCCATAAACCGATCCCTTTCTCCCACCTAATATTTAAAATTCACTTTATTTCGTTTTAGTAGTATCCACTATAAAGAATTCGTCCTATGGTAATCACTCAAAAAGAATGGAATATCCCCACTGTGTAAATATACATATCTTCCGTCTTGGTGATACAGCTATATACATATGTTGCCAAACCCAAAAGTATCGACTACTAATATAATCATTTTTATCTGTTTCTAAGCTATATATACAAAATTTTAGGTTCATGTTATAGTACACAATCTTACTCATGTCATTCGGCGTATACTAATAATAGCATTTTTCATCAGTGACATCAACCAGTACAATCTCGTCATCTTCACCGATTGTCCTATAATAAACTCCTTCTTCAGCTCATCTGCAAACGGCCTTCTCGCTTTCAAAATAAAGTTTCACGTGTCTTTGGCCAGTAGTTATGTCCTGTAGTATTCATGTATTTATTATCTCGCATATTCCACTTTCCATCTTCTTCTCTTATATAGCAAATAGCTGCCGAAATAGTAACCTCAAAGAATGTGGCATCCATCTTTATAGTATTTCCTGGCATGCAGTTGCGTAACCCCGGACCTACCATCTATATTCAATTTCCTTCCAGGTTAAACCTCTCTAACACTATTTATTTAAATCTTTAATGGATTATAATTGGCCTCTAATGTATAATCTTCCATATCAAAGTTCTGCCACTGAAATCTGTCTTCATATTACACCTATGATTCTTTCTTACAAATCATCACTATAGGATAATTCACGAAATATATAGTCTGAATCTTTTCCATATTTTCTATTCTTGATGTTGTATTTAAAGCTCCCTGTCTCCATTTTTAAAACCGCGTACTAGGATGTTACTGGTGAGCTGGATCTACTATCTCTTTACAATCTGATAACATACACTCCTTATACATATAAAATATAAACAAAATGCCTCTACAAAAGCACTTACTTATTGTTGTTCTTTTCATAACACTCTCTCCCAATCGGATGTACGTCCATCTCTTATTACTCATTGGCACAAAGTTGAGGATGTAATCCATTCCAAATATCATATAAATTACCATATCGATGTCGCTCACATACTTAACTTTTCTCACCTCTTAGTATTAACATTAAATTCATACTTTTCATTTTCTCTATTTATGTTCTTTTACATCCACACCATATGCATAATTTACGTAGCATCGTTACATCCACGAAAGAATGGTTAATGGACTATGCCAGCATCACCTGCAAATCTGTCAATCCTGCCACATACTCTCGCCTGGACAAAAGTAGATGTTAACCCACATTATCAGTGTCCTACGCATATCTTCATTTCACTATCTCATTCCCATCCTGTTTCAAGCCCGTCATAGATGCCAGCTTCTTGCTTTTCTCATTCTTGGAGTAATCCTAGAAACTCAGCCTACCTGTAGTGTCATATTCGTAGGCTCTCTGTTTTCTTTCCTCTGTCTGTTGCTTTTATAAAATATTCTCTTTTTAGCTACTTTTGCCACTTATAAAATCCTTCGCTTCTTTTCTTTAAAACCTTTATTACAAGAATCAGTCCTCCTAGTAAATGAAATGTATATACATTTTTGAATAATATTTGATATACTCGCATTAGTTATATATGATAATATCCACAATAATATAAATACTATACTCACTAATTATAAGTATATATACTAGCTCAATATACTCATTCCTTGACCATATAATATGTTTGTATACTGCTAGCTTTATCTATGTTTTCTATATCTTGTGCTGTCTATACTCCAACAAGCTCCATAAAGTAGTAATATATCTGATGCAAAGATATTAATAATAACGTTACTATATCCGCGCAAATTTCTCTATTCTGTAAAGCATTTGCCCTTTTGGATTCTTGCTTTCCACAAATTTGCAGAGTAACTAAAAGCTTCCTCCCCTGCAATTGCAATCGCTATAAACACATTCCAGGTCCTCCATTTAGCCAGCTTTGTTTTTACTTTCCTGATTCTATATCAACCAGATAAAAAGTTCTTCTATAAAAACTCCCACCAAAACGATTGTCACCTACTGTACCAAAAGCATATGTTTCATCAGGTGAGAATTTCAACTCCTATAATATTTTGATTAAACTAAATATTGGTTGGTCAGCATGTTTCTCTCTCTCAGTATTCCAAACTCGTAAATATATATTTCCGGTTCCTCATAATATGCAATCTTGCTCATCATCGGCGGCATATCCGCCAGTCCATCTGAATCGATAAGATCCTGTAACTCCATGTCTAATATCTTCTTTATTATCTTCTCCTATTTCTCGTTAACAATAGTCCCTCTATCTTCATTCTTACCATCAACGTTTCATCTGGTTTCTAAAAACAATTTATTTCTCCATATATTCTTCCTTTATGAACAGTGAATAACATAAGAATTTACCACTATTAGCAATACTAATATCCCAATTATACAGGTTTTTATATAACATATAAGGGTGTTGAATAATAACATGTAGATCCATCTTTATAGTGCTTTAGGCATGCAGAAGCTCTGCCTCCCGGAATGTCATGCTTAATCTCTTCCAATCCTAATTGTTTAACATATCTTATTTAACCACTAATGTTTATAATAGTCGTGGATGTATGTGTCCCTCATCTCAAGCCCTGCATATACCTCGAAATCTACTCCTCCCATCATCACACCAATAATCTTTTTCATAATCATCACTATAGGATAATTCCTGAAATATGTAGTCTGAAAAATCATATTCTCCGGTTTTTATATTGTACTTAAAAGTCCCTCTATTTTCCGTCTTGCGTGCTGCCAAATACTATAGGTACACTATCATCCATTCCTTTCAGCATCTTTATACTTATTATATTTAGTATAAAGGCAATATACTCTGGATTATTATCATATAGAAATACTTTTATTATACTTTTCTTCTTAACAATCCCCTTAATCTGTTGTAATGGACAATCCTTGCTCTTATGTATTTCATCACAAACTTCTTTGAAATCACTATATTTTACATTTGTATATTCCAAAATACCGCAGACGTTATATACCTCACAGAAATATAGTATTTTCGCCAATTCTCTTTGTATTTATCTGATCTTACCGCTTATAAAATCCTTTTATTCTAGAATTATTACACCAAAGTTCAAATATTTCGGATAAATATATTCGTATGTACAAATTAATTAATATTTTATATATACTACATTTAAGAAGAAGTATGACATCACACTAATATAAATACTGCGCTCGATATTATTAGTGTACACAATATTGTGTAATATACTTTTCATTCTTGCCACATATAATATGCTGCATACTTATTAAGCTTTATCTATATTTTACTATATCAGTTTTATCTGTTCAACAGACACCATAAAGCCAGTATATATCCTATATCCATTGCCGTAAATGCTGAAACTTGACATGATCCTCCTATTCTGCAAAGATTTTCAACTGGTCGACCTATTTAGTATCTTTTAAATTTCTTACTGTTCTTTTACTCCCTATGTGCATTGTTCCACGGCAAACACAAATACTGTCATCATATCACTTCCGCATACTCTCTCCGCAACTGAAGCTCACTATACTAAAATATATTTATCTATTTTACTCCGTAATATAATCTCTCTCTTTTTATCAAAATCTTATGTGCGTTAGTGTCATCAAATATTTAGAACATTATTCCTACATATACATTTAAAATTTTCTAAAAATGTTTTATCTCACCCAGGAAATAAAGAGGCGACCACAATAAAAAGTACTTTCACTTTATAATTATGATATATACCAACCAATATAATTTTCTTGTACCCTATTCCATAGAAAAGCAATTTTTCAGTGTATTTATTAAGTTTTATCTCATGTTTTTCTTATTTCTCTCTTATCTACTCCAGCAAAAATATACTGCGTTATATAACATAAAAATGTAGTCAAAATTACAATAGTTAAATCCTGGCATTCTTGTCTCCTCCAAAGATAGTCTTAATCACGTCTTCTCCATAACCTATATTTCTTTCATACTCTTTTATTCCCACCCTTTGTGTCAGAAGTATTTGGATACATCTCTAAATTTCCAATCCATATCCACACTTCATGTTTAGCTGCAACACGGATTTTTCAAAAGATTATTGATAAGGTCGGTGTCAAATCATGATGCTGACCACTTCAGTTATACTTCAGGGATTCTTTGCTGCATCTTTGGAAGACGCTCGGGCAATGATAGATTCGCTGATGTTCGGTATTCCAGTCAGATAATAATGTGTCTGTCATGAAACTCTCCACCCGGATGGAATGTTATCTTCTAAACGGATATTCTTGACCGAAATCCTGATATTCAAGGGTGGAAGTCGCTCCGATGTTATCGCTGAATATAATGACCTCTCACCGATGAAGAAACATCACTAATAAGACCAAAGTTTTCACCGATGATAGTTATCAACGATATATTTTGCTCTCGCATATGCTGCAAATGTCTCCTATAAGCGAGATTGGCTCTCGATCGGCTGTCCATTCAAGAGTAAAATCCATATTTGAGTTGTGGATTGCTAAGGTCAAGAATCGAGCTCGGACGGCTCAGACGTATGCACATCGTCCCATTATTCACTAATCACTGCCACCTTATCTTCCACATTCATTAAATCCCGTCTCCATCCTGCATTTCCACGACATTGCTTGTAATCTGCATCGAAAGTTGTAAAACTCTCTTTTCCCCATCAACCCCTTGATTTTTCTACAATGTAGTCTTTCATTTGTTTGAAAGGTACGAATCCAAAGCTCCACTTTGCCTTACTGCAAGATCACCCGCTAATACAGTCATCAACATATAGATTCCTTGCTCTGTATGAGGACATAAGGATTGTGCTCAATATTACTCCCTCGGTGCCTCTGTTCAAGGTGAAATAGCATTCCTTGCAGTTCTTCAACTCTCTTGAGTTGTTGGTGAAACATAATCTTCGCCTTCAAACTTCTCAAATATTATTTCTTGACTCTGCTCTGTTGGAAATCGTTTCATGTCCATAGATTTTCGGCTAATTCAAAATCCAAAGCATAACCTTTTGTCCCCTAATAATATAAATCTACATAGTCATGTTACAATCATCACTCATCTTTTTATCGTTCTTTGTCCCCTTTATTCAAATTTCCAAGCAATCTCCACCTTGTGCTTGTCATCATAAACATAGATTTTTCTATCCACTTCGGCGATCCAGTCTAAACAAATGTTCCTCCTTCGGACACTGCTTCTCTTAACTTATCGACATTCAAATGACGTCTCTGAAACTCATTTTCTTTGTATCTGAGGCTTCTCTATAATCGATATTTTCATGCTCGATATTCTTTGCGTCTTTTGTGTCAGGGATTCTCGTTTTGAGAGATATTCTTCTTTCTCCATGATACCTTGCTTGCTATGCCTTTCGTAACTGCATTTTGAAATTTGGTTCTTTGTTGTTCTGCTTTCCAGCTGCTTTTCGCTCAAGCAGGCTCTCGCTAAATGCTTTCTGGACCCTATGCCTATAATCATTTCTCGTCTGTTCTTTTTCAAGAAAACGCCTGCAGTAAATCTGAATTTCCTTGACAGCGATTTCTTCCAGTGCACTCGAGGCTTGTACTTTCCTTTCTTCACAGCCACAGTCTTTTGCCTTATACCGAGTATGGGACAATATCCGTCACTTTTTCCGGAGTCGTGGTATAACTCGTCTTACGCATAGATTACATTTCCCGCAATAGACTTTTATCCTGAAGACTATGGAAATGCTTCCGTTCTCGACCGATATGTTTTGCATTGCTGCTTAATCGGTTTTGAACTCCGCAAAATCCTCTTGGGATATGATGGCCTAAAACGTATATTTTCCCGTATAATCCAGTCCTCGCTCTCCGTCCATTGTCGATGATCCAGCTGACTTCATACACTCTGGTTCTTTCGCCGACAATTTGCTCGCGTAAACTCGTTGGGTTAAGAGATGGCGAACAATCTGTCACATGTCCAAATTCACTTCCGCTTCCTCAGTCCTATGTGCTTGTGCAGGGGTTAAAACTTCTCTCTCGTTGAAATATTTGGCATATCGCAAGCATCTTTCGCCACTTAAATACCTTGTAAACACTTCTTTTACGATCGGTCTTTACTTCTTCATCGACAGCGAGGTTGATGATGGTCTTTTCGTCTTTTTACATCTCCATCCATAGGGTGCTTTGGAACCGAAATGTAATAGCCTTTCTCTTGTCTGATTTTAACGGAAGAACGAATTTTGTAGAAAGTATCCTTGGAATAGTAGTCATAGACAAGATTCTTAAAAGGAATTTCCAAACTGCTGATTTCCGTTCTCGTTGCTCTGTATCTGTCATAATTGTCGCACAGAAAATAAACCGAACTTGCATAAAGGGAAAATTCTGCTCAATATGGGCTCCTGATTCGATTAGTAATCTCTGGCAAAACGAGATAAGTCTTTCTACAAGTATAGTCTTTACTTCATTTTTCTTGACCACCAGCAATCATCTTTTAGAAATGCGCGATTAAAGTTTGTTCCAGTATAATACCGTCATCACTGTGTTCCCGTATCTGATACACCTGTAATTCTTTCTTTGGAGTGGATATAGTCGCTGAGATTTCTCTGGGAGAGTGATACTGTTGCTTTTCATCTTTGCTGATCGCCATCTTCGGCGAAAGTCTTAGATAAAATCTACGGTATGTCGTTATCATCACCTTTTTACCTTTCTTCCGATCTCCGGTAATGACAGGCGTTTCTTCAAAGTTAAATTGGATTTCTACTGTATGGTCTTTTCGGTGAATATCTTATCTCTGATGGCTTTCACAAACCTCTTTGTCCCATTTCTTCGTCTTGCCCTTAAAGAGAGCTTTCAGACACTTGTGCTTTCTTCGAGCCTTCGTTTTTCTTCTTCAAAGATGGCAAATTTGCTTTTTCTTTTGGGTGTTCCAGTTCTCTTCTTGATAGAAGATGTTCCTTTCTCTCTAAAATCTTCCTTCTCCAATCTCCAAGACGCACTCTCGTAATGCTCACTACTGAAGCCTGCTCAGTCCTGAGAATTCTTCTGCCAATTTCTTGGTCGCTCTTTTTCCTTTTGGCTGCTCCACTTCTCTTTTTATCCGCATACCCGTCTAAATGTGCCTTATAGCTTTTCTTATTGTTTAAAAGAATGGTATCAAATACGTGCTTTTACGGTATTTTGAAGTGTCACCTCTGTAATTGCTGTTCCAGCATCCGCTTTGTAGCCTCCAAATCGGTTACAGCTAAAAGTAAAACACCGTTCTTTTCCCGCTTGATCGTCGATGGACGCTCATTCTGTCAAAGGTTGCAGTAAACCATACCCTCGAAAGATCGTATCGCTCTTTGGCAGTCGCATTTTCCTTTCTGCTATCTTTTATCGGAGCTGCTTTTTCGGAAATCTTTCTCCTGCACCTTTTCAAAGGTAATCCATCGAAATACTGGCTTCATGGGCATTTTCGGTTGCTGTCCAGTGTTCTTCAGAGTCTTTCTTTCCTTGGATTTCCTTCATAAAGATGGGTGTTTTCGATTTCTTCCCTGTGTTAAAGTTCAGTATTATAAGCACGATAAGCACCCTGTAAAATTAGTAGTCGGTTGCCAGCATCCGAATCACTTCCTCACCATCCAGATACTTGGCTTTTCCAAAGTTTTCGATAATCAGTTGCGATATACACTCTCCAGAAGAAGTTTCGATATCCAGCGCACTCGAGTCCTTTCAGATGAGGCAGCAAAGATTTCTTTAACAATGAGCTGTATTTTCATCCGGCGCATAGCGTCGAGATTCCATCTTCATCTTTCATGTGCCACATATCCATACGGAGCTGTCTCCTGAATGAATCCGCCTTTGTTTGATCCTCATCTGGTAAGGAGCTTGATACTTTCTCTTTGAAATATCACGCGTTGCATAGGTTTCTATTGACAATATTTTTAGAATGACTTCTGATTTATTGGGATCGTCCATGTGGAAAGTATCTAAATTGTCGTGACTGCCACAAATCTTATACCTCAGAAACAGGAAGATCTTTTCAATGAAATTGCCGAAATTCCGTATAGTTTCTTCCAAAACCTTGATGGGTCTTTACAACAATGCAGTTTTCACTTCCCCCATTCGTACTTCATCCATCAAGTTTTCAAAGTCCGGTCGCTCGAGAGTCCTGTTCCGTCTTTTGCAATATCTGTAGATTCTCTGCTAAACTGAGAATCACTGCACTTTTTGAATAAAGCTCTCGCAAAGAGCTAGCTTTGATTTTGTGTAAGGTCGCTCGGTTTTTCTGTCTCTTGAAATTCTTGCATAGATTGCCGCAGTTTGAAAACTGTTTATACTTTCTTTGTTTATGCAGTTGTTCTTCCGACTGGCCTCTCTTCGATTTGCTGTTCTTGCCATCTGTACCACCTCCCTGATTTTCAGGAGTTTGAGCGGTATAGCTGCTCAACTTCATCAAGAATCTCGATCGTTTCGGCCATAAGTTAAACTTGAATTTCTATTTTCTTATCTTCTTAAAACCTGGATTTTGTATCAACAAGTCGAACAAGGAGTCCTCTTTCTAAAAGTACCGATTGATGTTTTGATACTCTTTTGATATCTGCAAGAAAAATTCTGATTGCCCAAACTCTTTTGTAGAGCCTTGCAATTTCCTTTACTCTGCTGCGAATCAGCTTTCACTTTCTACGATACGATTCGTGCAAAACTCTCATCATCATGAATTCTTCGCTTCCGCACTAATGCCTTCCTTCAAATCTTGATAGGGAAAGATTTTGAAAGTTCAAATTTTTGCCTTGTTTTTCTTCGAGGTGTATTCCACTGTCTTTTATCTATTTTGAAACAGTTTCATAGGATACTCGCCATCTCTTTGATTTTTCTCTGAAATACGCTTTCCGTATTCCCCAAGATACTGAATATAATGACGAATCATTTCAAAGCACGTCCTTGCACGTAATCTTTCCTGCTTTATGGAGTGCCTCGCTGCAATTATGCGTGTGTCCTTTATTATATGAGAAGGTCACATAATAGACGATTTGTCGGTGTTTTCCCTCGTTTATCGACTTTCTTTGTCATCTGTGCGTTACAGTCTTTGCAAAGAGAAGTCCGAGCTCAAATCCGCTTTTTCTCCGACAGTTTTCGCCTTGATAATCACATTTCAGAGTTTTTGAGCGATTTCAGTGTCATGGGGATCATTAATCGCCTCGCATGGTTTATCTTCACTCAATCCAATCGCTTTTATTTTTGGAAACCACTTTATCCAGCTTATAATTGATCTTTCTCGTTTTCCTGTTGAAGTGTTCCGTAATATAGATCTCACTGATTAAAATGCGATTGACCAGAGGCGTATCACTTGGCAGCCACCTTTGTGCTGGAAGCCTGTCTTAATGCGTATTCCTTTGCCTTTTTATGCTCCATCGGTGGGGGATTCCATTGTCGTTTAAGTGTTTGTGCAATCGAACAGGAGCTGTATCCTTCCAGTTTCATGGAGAGAGAGTCTGCACCACATATTCCACTTCACTTTATCAATTACTGTGTGTGTCATATCTTCCCTTTATCTTTTCACAACCGTAAGGAGCATGGTTTGATATAAACTGTCCTTGTTTTCTCTTTACTTTACAAACACTTCTGACCTTTGCGGAGTATCCTGCAATAGTTGTCGTTGATGAAATTCTTGAAAGGAATCACCAAATTCTTTTCCCGTTTCGCTGGCTGTGAAGCTGTCATAACGTTGTCATTTGAGCGCAATAAAGCGAATATCCAGAGAGGGGAACACTCTTTGGAAATATCTCCCGCTATCATTATAATCTCTGCCGAGCTTGGGATAAATCTTTACCACACTACAGTTGATACGTCAGGTGATTACATCCTCCATCATTTCTTTAAATGCGGGTCGCCTGTACTGATTCCTGAATATCCGTCATCCACATATTCCTTGCAAGCTCCATCTCCTCATTTTTATCAATGTAATCTTGGATTTGAAGTCTTTGATTGGAAAATACTGTTGCTTTCCGCCTTGAAATCTTTATCGTATTTTTCGTCATCCTGAGATAGTCAGAAGATACATGGCTACCCGATAGGTATCCGAAATTCTTTTAGACATAACAAAACCTCCAAACTTTCATATTCTTTTTCAAGAGAAATATGATAACTTGGAGTCTTTTTCAACACTTATTTAAGTTGTATCCTATTTGATCTCGTATTATACCATAAATTCGTAAAAAGTCTGCCCCTTTATCATATTTTTGATGGAGTAAACTACTGTCAGTTAACGAGCTTCAAAAATACACCTTGATATAGGTCCTCAACTTTTCAATTATCTTATTATCATTTTTATGTCATGTCAAAATTTTATAATAAACGGAGGTGGTTCCGTATGGAGAAAGTCTTCTTAACCGTTTCTCCCGGAATTGATGCATGGAGCCCATCTATATATCTCTTTGACGCATCATAGTGCTCTTTTAACACACTCTCTAAGTCTGTTTCCTTTACACTTATCCCTTCTGTTCGGTCGCTTCCAGCTTTCTTTCTTCTCGACCTATCCGCACCAACTGAAGAAGCTTCTCTCTTCCATAGTTTCTCTCATAACACCTTAGCTTACTCATCTTGTCAGCACCCTTTTGGCTCCATGATAGAGGTCTTGAACTCAAGCGGTCAGATAACACATGACTTACATGACTCTCGCACTACAGCCTTGTACAAGCTTGTTTCTTAGTGTTCTTCTGATAGCCGCCCAATCTCTCTAACACATACGTCCGCAAGCTTTCTATTCTCTCCGCATTTCCCTGATGCCGCCATACAATCTATATATTTTTGAGAACGAAGCCTTAGTGGAATGCTTGAAATATAATAAATATGCCATAATTCTTCTTTAGCGATATCCTTTTCATCTAACATCTGCGTTGCAGTCTGATTAATATATTTCATCAAGTGAAAATTTATCTGCACAAAAGACTGCCTTTTTCAATGAACTCCGTCCCATTCTTTATCCACTGGGCTCCGTCACCACTAATAAATACTTTCTTTAAGTTCTCTTTATCATATGTCTTTTTCAATGTAGTCAGAAACTTTAGCCCAAAGGCATGCATTTCCTTCTTTTTCCGGGATAAAGTCGGCAAAATAAAAAGCTGTTTTGTTTAGTTCTTTTCTTCCTTTACAGCCGATTCAAACTTTCCTTCGTGCACATAAATCAGCTTAGAAATAAAGCTCTTATTATCCATGGACTCCTTGCCATGCTGTTCTGCAATGTGGCTTCATCTGCCTCAATAAAAAGATACTCCACTTGACTTGCTTGCCGGAAAGACCCTCAAAGTGTAACACTATCTGTTAGACCATGTATTTTATTCATCACTGTGGTCTTGCTAATTCTTTTAGCTTGGATGGCAGTGCATTTTGTCGCCTCATGATAGCTTGTTTTTAATGCCTCCGTGGTAGCATTACCTCAGCTTCCTCACTAAACCGCTCATGAGAATCCAACCCTATAAGTTCTTCCAGCAAGTATGAGTGACCTCCTTGCTCTGCTTTCCTCTTGAAATACGTACAATCAAACACCACATCTCCAACAGAGGTAATCAGCGTCCGCTTATCGACCCTCTGAATGTTAAAACGTTCTTTTCTGGCTCCACAATCACTAAGCATTGAGTTCATTCTTGAAAGAACTTCACCCAAGAAAGAAGCAGAAAAGCCTCTGTGAGAGCTTTTCACAGACCTCTCCAGAGAACTAAAGTCCTTAGGATTTTCATTTGTTCTCTGCATCAAGTAAACCTTTTACCAAAACCTCTAATAGTGCTACAATATCCATGAGAGTAGTCTCCTTTGCATAGTTTTTAGTCGAAACCATTTGTATCAAAGGATTAATGATTACTCTCTTTTACTCTTTATCAACTGACAAAAATCTTTACTCTATTTCATATTTTAATCAAGCAGCATCGCTTTCTTTTCTAAATAGGACAAAAAGCAATCCGCTAAGCTTCTTCCGTTCCCTGCATAACTGCATTTGACGATAACATTTCCGACTTTCATAAAGTACATGGAAAGCGGATCAATTTTTCTTGTTCTTTATATCTTCAATGTCGGAACGAGTCTTTGATCAATCTCATTCACTGACATATTTTTATATCTTGTTAATTCTTCTGTGTCCATAGCTCCTTCCACCGTATTTTCTTTCTTTTAAGTTTTTGACATTGGTAGGTGTCTTGGCTGACAACATAGGAATTCACCTCGCCCCTTTATTCCAAGACGAGCCGGCATAAACTGTTGAAGTATCATTATCACTGCCTGTATCATCGAACAGACTGCCACATCTGTATGTAATCTTATTTGTCGCTCGCTTCCTTGTTTCCTTGATTTTTCTCAGTATTCATTGAACCAAAAATATTTTTAGCAGAAAGGTCTTAGTGTAAGTCATAATTCTCCACAAGCAGATAAAGTCCTACCTTGGTCTATTCAGTTGTCAAAGAACAAAAATATTTGAAAGGATTTTCTTTCCATTTTTCAATTTGCCATAAGACGGCGATCTCTTATTCACGAAAGTAAAGAGGTCAAACTCCCTTCACTTTACATAAGGAAAAATTTGACCCTTTGGTTACCGAAGTTTTAAAGTTCTTCGATAAATTTTTCCAGCTTTTCAAGAATTTTATTTCTTCTTTGATTAAGGCTGGATGTGTAATACTTTTTAAGCTTTTGCCACTGAACGAACTGTTTCATCATTGAAATACAAAGCGCTTCAATGATGTCTCTTTCTTCTGCATTGAGTCTTGATATAGCATTTTCTGACTGCTTCAATCATCATCTGTGTTTCAACAATCTTTTCTACATCAACACTTTCATCGACAATATTATCTACATAATGTCCATCATGATCCAACAATGAAAAAAGAGCAGTGGTTTTTTTCTTGTCCACCTGCTCTAAATACTTTTCGTGTCTCTTTTCTCGCCAGTAGACTTTATATATCTGCTCGCTGACTTTTAACCCCTTTTGTCCGTTGACATAAAGGTGATATTCTTTTGACATTTTATTTCCTCCATTTCTTTTTGTCTGCGTTTTTAGAGCAAAAAAGAGGACTCCTGCATCATAGGCATAATAAGTCCTCTAAAATGAAAAGAAACTTGCTCTTTCCTTATATTTTAAATTTGATTTTTATGGTAATTACCAGTATCAAAAAAAGATCTATTGTTTTTTCTATATGAATAACAGACCCTAAATAATACATAGCAATTACCTCCATTGAATAAATTTTTCTATAACTGCTTCATCATCGACTAAATCAGAGTCTATCCTAATAGTTTTTGTCTCGCTCAGACTTTTCAGCATATAACAATATCGATAGCACTTTTGGAACATATCAGGAGCAGACAAATTTGATGCTCGTAGATAAGATTCCGCATACGGTGTAATCGATATCGATCAATTTCATTTACGTCTGTTAGATATAACTGGGCAGAGGTTCCAGCGGTGGAAACCCACACTATGCTACAAGCAGCTAGGGGTGCAATAATGCCTATTGAGTCAGGAAGCAATCTGGCTTCCAGTATCACAGTATTTTACACAGATTACACAGAGCTCTTTCAGATACATACGATAGCATCTACGCTAAGATTAAGGCTCAGAAGCTAGCTATGGTGTGTGTGAGAGAACTGGTAATAGGAAAAACACAAAATATAATATAATCCCTTTGTTCTTTCTATAGAGTGGGTGTTGCAAAAACTATGAATAAGTATCGTCCTATCATTAGTGAGGTTCTTTCAGAGAATTTTTGTTTAGTCTGCTAGCTCATTTAGTAAACATTCTCGCGAAGGTTCTTTTAATGATATAAGGACGATTTATCTCACTCTGCAACAGCCCTAAATCTTACTTGTTAAAATAGCGGACAAAGACTCCAATATGAAGTCCTATAAAACTACAAATAGAACAAGTAACATACCTATAATAAATGTAGGCAAGGTAACAAGGTTTACTAATCTTAGAACCATATCTATAGGCATTCCTGAAAAGATTCTATATAGGTTATATAGTAATCTCTTGCAACAAGCATAATAAGATATGTTGAAATATAGAAAACAAATCCAAAACCTATATAACCATACAAAATACTTCGTGGGTGGAATTTCCATTTTTATCAAAAAGTTATAAACTCTGCAAGAACTCCTCCAAGTAGCATGCCAAGAGCAATAAAATAAGAGTGAGCCTCCAACAAAAAGTTAGAATAGATAGTAGGGTACATTGAATTAAAATGCTATATTTCGCTTTTAACTTTCATCCTTAAATAAATCCACACAATACCAACTGGTATTAAAGTTATAGCTGCCGTGAAGGGATATACTCCAGAATTAATGATACTAAAGAGGAAACTCTTATCAAAATATACAACACTACTGTAAATATTGCCAGTTTAATCATTGTTTTAACGTCTAATTTGTTTGTCATATTAATACTCCTTTCAAGTTTTTAATTTAAAAGATTAGAAACTACACATATCACTGATATGTAGAGTGCAAAAATTATGTCATTTTAACAAAACCTCCTTGATTATAATATATAATATTGGTACAAACTTCTGAAAGTAACTCATAGTCATGACTTATAATGATGATTATTTTTCCTTTTTCCTGAAGTTTTTTATTTCATCGGAAATAACTAACATATTTTTGTAATCAAGACCTGAACTTAGCTCGTCCAGAAGAAAAACATCTTTATTGTCTAAGAGATTTATCAAAAATAGCGAGTCGCTGTTTTTCACCCCCTGACAATTTTAAGGGATCATTATCTTTTTATGTTCTTTAAATTCATATCTTGCAAATACTTATTGAGTTTATTTTTCGTCATAGTTTTTATACCGAAAGTAAGTTCTTTTTCTACACTTTCCATAAAAAAATTGATAACTTGGTTCTTGCATAACTAGTGCGCAAAGCTTTTGTCTATCTCTTTCTATTTAGTTTTCCATTGAATAAAAAATTTCGCCAGAAATTTCTTTAATCAAACCAGATATTGTATTTAATAAGGTAGATTTTTCCCGAGCCATTTTCACCTATTATTCCAAGTACTTCACCGCTTTCTATTTTTCAAATTCATCTTACTAATAAGCGGTTTTTTTATATCCAACTGAGAGATTTTTAAATTCTAGCAAATTTTCATCTTTCTCTGATGGCTTGTTTTTAATAAGAATGCTATCGTCATTTAAAGAGCGAAGACCATATTCTAACCTCTTCCTATCATTCATGGAGTATAATTCGTATCCCTTAAAAATATTTTTATTTCGCCATCTTTAATATAAAAAGCTCTATCAACTAAATCTTTAAGGTAATAGAGTCTATGCTCTGAAATAATGACTGTAGTTTTTATTTGATTTGAATATTTTTAATAACTCTATCAAATCAGAAATACTAGATCTGTCTAGATTGGCACTAGGCTCATCTAAGACTAAAATTTCTGGATTTAATGTACAGGCACTTGCGATTGCAACCATCTGCATTTGCCCACCTGAAAGCTTATAAACATCTTTATCTTTAAGATGATTTATATTGAGGTCATTAAAAATATCAAATACAGACTTTTTATTAGCTCAGGATTTATTCCATGGTTTTTCCAAATTAAAAGCAAGTTCGCTTGTGGTATCCAGAGTAAAAATTGGTTTCTTGGGTTTTGGAAGACAGTTCCTATCATACTTGATAAATCAACCATACTAAGATCCTTAGTTGGTTTTTCCCAAAACATTAACTTCGCCTTTTAAAATCTCCGTCAAAAATTTAGGAACCAAACAATTTATAGTCCTAGCTAGACTGGTTTTTCCTGATCCACTTTCTCAAGGAGTAAAATTAATTCTCCCTTTTTAATATTTAAGCTAATGTTATTTAGAGCTTTCGGTCCCTTTATAATACGAAAAAGAAACATCTTTTTAATTCAATCATTTAAAAATACCTCGTATAAAAACAAGCTCAGCCAGTAAAAATATTGTAATATACTCATAAAAATAAAGAGGTTCTGCAAACATACTTGTACGTGGATTATTAGATTCAATACCTCTTAGTACTGCAACTTGAGATAACTCATCAGATACAAGTTCAGCTCTTCTCATTAATGGAACTACTGAAAAGTAAATAAAGTAGTTAAAATATTCGCTAAGTTTAGATACTTTATAGGTTCTTAATTTGAAAGCTCTTGTATTATTTTTCATCTCTAAATAAAGCTTGGAAAAATCTAAAAATAATTGAGAGCATTATTACGATAGGCAACTTAAAGCTTGAAAGAGCATAAAGTAATTCTCCAAAATGGCTAGTTTTCATCATTGCTGTAGCATATTAGGAAATAGCTTTTTGCAATAATTAAAGTAAAAACTATAGAGCCTACAATTAGATTATTCATTTGAGCTAAACAATATATTAGCAGAGATATAAGCGAATAAATTGCAAGACTCTTAAACACAAACTTAAATTCTCTTTGTAAAATATAAAAATAGCGATATATAAATTATTACAAAAAGCTCTGTATTTAAAAGATGTTTGAAGAGTTATTAATAGGTTCATTAAAATTAAAATTATGATTTTTGTTTTTCATTGAAAATTTAATCATGTTATATACCTAACACCCCTATCCAACCATATCTAAAAAATCAAATAACAAATGCAAATCAGTATCTAAGTTCTTTTATATCATCTTCAGTTCTCATTAGGGCAAAAATCCCTGATACTGTGCTGAAATTAAGGATTTTAATTTTTAAAAGTTAAATGTTCATATTGGCTAATATTTTTCTTTTTCAATCATAAGCTGAGTCATTTTTGTTTCATTTTCAACGATTGTATTGAAAAATGTTTTATAAATTTTTAGTTTTATCATTTAAAATTAAAATTCTAAATATTTTCCAATTATCATAAATATATTTCAATAAATCATTAGTAATATAGGACAATTCTTCGCTAATAATGCTAAATTCATCCCTTTCTAAACTATCAATAAAAATCCTTATTTCTATCATTTGTTATTGATATAAAAACCATCGCAAATGGGAGAAACAATACAGTCATACAAATCTTCTTTTATTCTTAAAATGCTGATAAAGAGCTCCTGTAGTTACTTTTGCTAATTTAGCAATTTCAGCTACCTTTGCATTTTTCGAATCCTTTGCTTAAAAATTCCCCTTTAGCACATTCTAAAAATTCTATTTTTGTTATATCAGAGCAATAAGACATCTAACTTTCCCTCTCATTTTTTTATTTTTTAATAATCTAATTATCTTTAATAATTATATTATCACTTTTTCAGTTTTTAGTCAATATATCACCACTCCTATAAATTATCGTTACGTGTGGAAATTATGGCGTTCTTATGGTATAATTTAATAACAAGTTCAAAACTTGCTTAATGCTTGTTATCTAATTCATTCTTATGTAGCAAGCACAGTAAGTGTACGGACACTTACGGAAAAATTGATGAAGCAGCCCTTTGGGATCTGCTTCTTTTTTATCAATTTTTAGCTTGTTAGGAGACCCTAAGACCCCGAAAATCATACAAAGGAGGAACTATCTATGGCAAACAGGATACGAAATGAACGACTTGAAATTAAGTTGACCAAAGAAGAAAAAAAGCTCTTTTTTGAGGAGAAAAGAAAACTTGCAAAGTGCAGAAATATGAGCCACTTTTATCCGCAAATGCGTTTTTAGAAAAAGGAGATTTATCAAGTAGATTTAGAGCCTTTTCGGGATTTGCAAAGGCTTACTTTTCCAATGCTACAAATAATATCAATCAGATTGCAAAGAGAGTAAATCAGACAGGTATCATCTATAAAGATGACATCCAAGATATGAAGAAAGAGATTGAACATTTTTTTCAAAAGAGTTGTGGCAAATTCACTCCTGCTTATGAAAAAGAACTTCTGAAACGGAAGAGGAATGACAATGGCGATTACAAAAATACACCCTATAAAATCAACCCTTCATCTTGCTATCTACTACATTGTTAATGGAGATAAAACAGATGAACAGCTTTTTAGTCAGCACCAATAAATGCCACCAGTCAACTGCTCATACTCAGTTTTTTTAAAGACAAGAGGGAGGCGGGAACTAAGGAACTGTCCTTGCAAGACATCTAATTCAATCCTTTTGCAGGAGAAACTACGTCTGAAATAGCACACCAGATTGGCATGGAGCTGTGTAAAAGGTATTAAAAGATGAGTATGAATTTGTCTTATCTACCCACATAGATAAAGGGCATATCCATAATCATATCATCTTCAACAATGTGAATATGGTTACCGCAAGTGCTATCAATCCAATAAGAAAAGCTATCATAAGATCCGTTACCAGAGTGATAAGCTCTGCAAGGAAAAATAACCTATCTGTCATTGATGAGTTTTACGAAAGTTACAAGAAGAAATATAAGACTAACGGTAAATCTTGGTATGAGAATGAACAGGCAAAGCGTGGTACTTCTTGGAAAAAGTAGACTTCAATTTGACATTGACATAATGATTAAACAGTCTAAGGATTGGGACGATTTTCTAAAGAAAATGGCGGAGCTTGGTTATGAAATAAAGCATGGAAAACATATAGCCTTTTAAGCCAAAAAGATAAGCAGAGATTTACAAGAGCGAAGACGATTGGCGAAGATTATACTGAAGAACGATTAAAAGAACGCATAGCAGAAAGAGAAACGATTAAGACTCCTCTTGTTAAAAAACGCATCGGAAATATCATTGATATGAATACCAATGCAAAGGTAAAAGAAAGTAAAGGCTATGAATACTGGGCAACGAAACATAACCTTAATACAATGGCAGAATCCGTTATCTTTATCAGAGAACATGGCATAAAATCCGTTCAGCAACTTGATGAATTTATCAAGAAAAGTGCTGATGAAAGACAAAAATTTTACAGGATAAAATCAAAGCGATTGATAAGGAAATGGAACAGTTATCCACTACGATGGAGCAAGTTCATACTGTAAAAATATCGTGCCTATTACAAGGAATATAAGGCGAATCCGTCTGATAGGGCATTTTTTGAGGAATATAAATCTCAGATTATCCTCTATGAAAATGCTCTTTCCGAGCTTAAAAAGTCTTATTCCAAGCTTCCAAATTCAAAGGATATTTTATACAGACTTGATAAATTACAAGAAAAAGAACACCCTTATGCAAGAGTATTCTTCCTCAAAATCGACTATGGACGAGCTTTATCAGATACGAAAGAACTATGGAATTTATATGGGTAAGGAGATGGAGAGATAAATCTTCATCTCTTTTTCCTTTTATCTTTCATATCTTTTTTCTATTTTTGCGGATTCTACATTGTCATTTTCTTGTTTTTTTGTATTTGCTCTATTCTTTTTTCAACGATGTTTTACAACATCTAATTTTAGCTTCTATGGATAGCTCCCTAACCGAATGTATTACCTCATCCCAAGTATATTCGCCTGCATATTTAAACTTTTTCTGATAAATGTTCCACAACCTTTTCATATCTTCATCTGATTTTACTATCTTCAATACGCTTTCTGCATTTTCTAAAAGGCTAAAATTTCCTCTCTTCTTAGCAGTTCTCTCTAACGCTAAAGCCAATATATCAGCATTTATATTTTGTGATTTTAAGAGTATGTGAATATCATAAAAATCTCTCATTCTTGTATTGGTTATGGATCTTGAAATGACAGTCTCCAGCTTTTCTGCCAAAACCGTTTCAATAGGATATGTCATAATTGGGATTGTTCTATCTTCAAACATCAATTTGTATGAATAGGCTATTTCTCTTGGAGTAATCTCATCACCTGTAGAAATATCAATCTTCAAAGGAATAACTGCTCCATCTAATACAGCATCCATACTGAATCGTATCCCTGAATATTCTGCTTCATCCATAATTTCCGATACTTTTTTAATTCTGAACTTCACATTATCATCTAAATCTATATTTGAAATTTCTGTAATTGTACGCTCCATATCAACTATCGTTACAGGAATACCTTTAATGGTAGTGTCTATATCCATTGTAGCCCTTGCCTCTACCCCTACAAAAGCTGCTACCAACATTCCGCCTTTTAGGATAAAACTTCCATTGTATTTTGATGAAGATACTCGCTCTAAAAACCGCTCCATCATATATTTTCTAATCAGTACATGGGCTTCAATACCGACTTCTTTTGACAAATTTCGTATCAAATCTTTTAGTTGTTTTGATGAATGAATCATTATAATAACACCTCCAAATATTTACTTAACGTATGGTTTACTCGAAGTTTTTTTGCATATTCCATAAGCAGGTGCAAATTCTTGTCTTTACGCCTAATATACTGCTTCATTGCATCCTGAAAAATTTGAATTTCAATTTGTGAACGACTACGAATCATATCACAAACAGTACGCTCAGGATTATAGATGAAAACTTCATTTCCAAAAGGTGTTTTTGCTTTTGAAATCCCAAGTTCAAAAAAGTCTTTTTTAATAGAGAATACTTTTACACCATCTTCTCTTAAATGAGTGGCATTATATCCACTTTTTACCGTAACAGTATATTGCAGCGGCTCTTGATCCGTCATATCAAGCAGAAACAAAGCTGTATCATGAGAAAAGATTGTTTTCGGGCAACGAAGCTGTAATAAGTACAGTCCATCTTTCCATACATCCGGAGAACAATAAATTCCATGTGAAATACGCTCATAATTATATTTTTCTACAAATTTTGCCAAAGTCGTTTTAGAAATTCCTTTACTGATGACTTCTGAAGTTCTTAAAACTCCATTACCCGCAGTTGAAATTTCCCCAATCTGTTCTAACTGGTTCATGAACTCACTTCCCTTTCACGCTCTTATTATATATTATATAAGCGTAAAAAGTAAACATATAGACAAAAAGAGCCGGTGCAGCCCTAAAGACCACACCGACCATCATCTTATCTTTCCGTTTCTTTTTGATGATTCCTGCTTTACTTTCGGCTTTTCTTTATCTTCTGCCTGATATTCTTTGATAGCACCAAGTATGGATTTTTTTGCCGTTTTCTTGACCTTTTTCAGAATTGAGCAAGGTATTTAACTTAGCATTAATTTTTTCAATATCTGCTCTAATCTGTCCTGATTGCTCCCAAGAATCAGCATAAAATAAGTCTTTTTCTCTTTCTTCTATCTCGCTTTTCAATTTAGCAATCTCTTGACTCTTATCCTGTCCTTTCATCTGTTCTTTTGCCTTTAAGAGCTTTGAAGAAAGTATCCTGATGTTAGTGTGTTCCTTGCCGTTATCATCAATAGAGGTTCTGATTTGACCAAAGAGTTTCACAAAATCTCCCTGTTTAAAGTCCTTTGGAATATCACTCTTTTTGCCGTAGGCGGAGCAATTATGATATACCTTATCTCCTTCATCATTCTTTGAAACAATGGAGAAATTCACCACATTAAAGGCTTCTCCGTTCTTATTTTTCCCTTTCAATGACATCGACCTTGCCCACAACATTTCCAACGATATTTATAAGATCATCTTTTTCCCCTTGAACATAAGGAAGGTCTTTTTATCTGTCCCTGTTCCCTTAAATCCTCAATCATATAGTCAAATTCCTCATGTAGCAAATTAACGGTGTCATTGTCCATATAAGCGTCATAGAGCTTATCCAAGGCACTCTCATCGTTAATGCCTTTTTCTATGCTGATAACCGCTTTTACGAAATCCTTATGGTTATCATTTACCATATCTTCGATTCTATCTCGCATTGTTTTGTAATCCATTGTTTTATCTCCTTTCATGGTAAAAAGGGAGCTGTTCACTCCCTTATCTTGCATATTCCTGTTCTTTTGTAGTTTGTTTTTCTTCCGTTTTTGCTTTCACTTTGATAAGCTCTTATCTGTCCTAAAAATAGAAGGCTTTGTCATCTGTTCTTTGAGCAGTTTCTTCTTTTGTATGAAGATTATCTTCCACATCATAGGTTGATTCAAAGTAATCGCTATCCCTGAAATCATTGTCATATCTATCGATGATACCGTCATTATCGAGGTCTTTTGCAAGCGGATCATGAAATTTCCCTCATCATCAATGTCAAGTCCCGTTGCTGCCCTTAAATCTTCCGAGTCCACATAGACTAAATCTTCAAAAAGAGGATAGCTCAATCTCATTTTTCATGTTCTTTAGAGCTTCATTTTCTCCTTTGTTCTCATAATCAAAGCTCTCTGTTTTTGATTGAGTATCATCAATGTACTGCGTCCATGTCTTATCCTCTAAGTTCAGTTCGTACTGAATCCCATGCCTTTCATCCGGTGTATCAGTATAAGCAATTCCTATGTGCTTTAAAGTCAGGGTATAGTGTGTCAAACTCATCATAGCTGTGGTTTTCTTTTATACTCTCTGTTACAGAAGTCAATAATCGCTCGTTTTTACATCTTCCACAAGAGGGATTGTCATTTCTCTTTTCTTCACCTCTCCCATATCGAGCAGCTTATTCAGTTCGGCAAGTCTTAATACTTTAGTTTTCAGTTCATCCGCCTTTTCAAACGGCTTTTTAAGTTCTTCTTTGGCATTTTCAAGCTGTTCTTTGGTGCTGATGAGCTTTTTCCTCTAATCTTTTCAGTTTTTCAGGCATTTTCTCAAGAGCGTTATCCAGTCTTGTAATATTACCATCCGCACTTGTACCAAGTTCTCCGGAATGCTTTGCAGCACCGTTTAAGCTGAAGTTATGCTCATTGGTAAAGAAGTTATAGCTGACCTCTAAATCCATATTTCGATACTGACCGATAACTTTGCTTTCATTGAGTTTTACTTTAGAAATGGCTTCAAGGAGTTTTTCTCCGGCTATCTTTTTATCTGAGATTTTCTCACCATTTATCGTGATGGAAGTAAACTTTTCCTCTCCTTCCGCTTTCGGCTCAACCTCTGATATATCTTTCTTGACAGCTTCAATCAGTTTTTCCGTTCTTGCAATTTCTTCCGGATAGGTTTTCACCACCCTTGTCCTCTAATCTATAACGATTGGACTTATAGTTTGCTTCAAGCATTTTAAGTTTTGTAACTTCATTATCCAAATCCATCTTTTCCTTAATCTTCGGATCACCTGTGGCAAGTGCTTTAATCTCTGCATAGTTAAGGGAGCTTTCATCCACATCTTCCGCAACTCTGACAGGTGTTTTACTGGTCATAATCTGTGAAATAAATTTCTGCTTATTCTCTATGGTCTGCCACAAATAGGCATCAAAGGTATTTTTCCGTTACATAACGATAGATATTCACCTCTTTGTTTTTCATTGCCCTGTCTTACGATTCTCCCTGCACGCTGCTCTAAATCAGCAGGACGCCAAGGCACATCAAGGTCGTGAAGTGCAATCAGCTTGTTTTTGCACATTCGTGCCTGCTCCCATCTTCTGTGTTGAACCGAGTAATATCCTCACATCTCCCTTTTCTCACCTTTGCAAAGAGTTCATCTTTTTGTTTATCTGAATTAGCTTCATGGATAAATGCTATTTCTTCTTTCGGTATTCCCATTGCAACGAGCTTTTTCTCGAATATCATCATAGATATTAAACTCTCCATCGCCTTTCGGTGTGGACATATCGGAAAAATAGAAGCTGTGTGGATTTATTCTCCTTGGTCTTATCCCAAATACTAAAGACATTTTTCACGCAAACATTGACTTTGCTGTCGGGATTATCAGGAAGTAGGGGATTGATCAGTCTTTGGTCAAGAGCAAGTTTCTTGCCGTCATTAGTAATATTTAACATATTATCTTCATCAGGTTCTACCGCTTTGTTTCTAACCTTATCCGCTCTTTCAGATAATCCCTTTTAGGATTTCTTTTTTTGTTCCTCGCTCGGCAAGGTTTTAATTACTTCATAGTGTGCTTCAGGTGTTGGAAGATTTAGCATATCTGCGGTCTGAATGTCAGCGACTTCCTTAAACATGGACATCAATTCAGGTAGGTTATAGAACTTTGAAAATCTTGTTTTCACCCTGTATCCTGTTCCTTCAGGAGCAAGTTCAAAGGCGGACTGTGTTTCTCCAAAGGTACTTGCCCAAGCGTCAAAATGCTCCAAGTGATTTTTCTTTAGGTTTTCATACTGAAGATAACGCTGCATGGTGTAAAGCTCCGTCATAGAGTTTGATACAGGAGTTCCCTGTGGCAAAGACAATACCTTTCCCGTTTGTCATCTCATCCATATATCTGCATTTCATAAACATATCGGAGGACTTAAAGGCTTCCGACTGCCCAATCCCTGCTACATTCCTCATTTTTGTATGAAGATACAAATTCTTAAATCCATGTGCTTCGTCCACAAAAAGCTTATCTACACCAAGTTCCTCGAAAGTAATGACATCGTCTTTCTTAAAATCATCGTTTAGTTTTTCAAGCCTTGCTTCCAGTTTTTTCTTGGTCTTTTCAAGTTGCTTAACCGTAAAATTTTGGTTTCTGTCATGCTTATATTCCTCAATATAGTTCAAAATTTCATCAATCTGATCCTGAATATGTTTCTCCTGATACTCTTTGCTCATTGGGATTTTTTTCAAATTGCGTATGCCCGATCACAACCGCATCATATTCGCCGGTAGCAATCTTACCGATAAATCTCTTTCTGTTTCTTGGCTCAAAGTCTTTCTTATCCGCCACCATAATATTGGCTGACGGATATAGCTGCATAAACTCTCTGCCTATTTGTCCTGTTAGGTGATTCGGTACAACAAAGAGAGATTTACTGCACATTCCAAGCCTTTTTACTTTTCCATTGCGGAAGCAACCATTTCAAAAGGTCTTTCCGCTTCCTACCACATGAGCAAGTAAGGTATTTCCACCGTACAAACTTCGTGCAATTGCATTTCTTTTGGTGCGGTCTGAGTTTGATTTCTGTATTCATTCCTCAAAAGAGAGATTACTTCCGTCATATTCACGATTTCTGATAGAGTTAAAACGCTCATTGTAGAGCTTTACAAGTCTGCTTCTTCTTTCCTGATCACTAAATATCCAGTTCTTAAATTCTTCTTTTGAAGTTCCTGTTTCTGTCCTGCAAGAAGAGTTTCCTTTTTATTTAAGACAGAAGTTTTTGAGCCATCCGATTTTCAATCTGGTCAAAGACCTTGTTTCTTTTAAGATTTAAGGCATCTTCAATCAGCTTATATCCGTTTACCCTTGATGTTCCGTAGGTCATTTCTGCAAGATCGTTGCCCTTATCTCTGCTCTTTCCTTCAATATTCCATTCACTTGTCAGGTTTGAGAATTTGACCTTAATATCCCATCTTGCCCAGCCCGGTGTTTTCAGCGTTTCAAAGATGAATTTCTCTATATCCTTAATCGGTATCCAAGTTGCACCAAGACGAACATTAATCTCACTTGCTTCCAGTTCTTTTCGGTAATACTTTTGGTAAGTTCCATCTTTTTGGTATTCCAAACGGTTCATCTCATAGCTTATCAGCTCTTTTTCTTTTCCATCTTCCGCATAGCCAAGATGAGGTAGTTCTCGTTCCGTCTGTCTTAACTTTGCAAGGTAACTGTCTACGATGGCAATCTTCTCTCTGATATTTCCGGATAGGTATTCGTCCTTTGTAACATAGCCATACTTATATGAATTGCTGCCATTTGCACAGGCGAAAGGCAAATCTCCATCTTCGAGGTTAAAAGGATAGCGGTCTGTAAAAAGTTCTGTTCTTCCCTGATACTTAGATAAATCTCTCCCCTTAATTCTTCTATTAGAGTAGGTCTATCTTTTCCTGTCAGGCTTTCCATATAGTCAAAGTCCACATAGCCTTTTTCCGACATAGATAACACAAGAGCTTCCAAAGAAGTATCCACATGGTCAATGGTCTTTGCCTTTGTGATTGTCCTCTTTGAAAATATCTCCCTTTGCCTTAAAAGTTTTTCTTCTTCATCAAGGATTTCAATGGAGGAAACCAAAGGGGAAGTTACTGTCCTCTTTCAAGGCTCTGGTATTGGAAAGGTTATTGACATATCCATGCTTTTTTTAGAAAAAGCGGTCATAGACTTCATTGAGCTTTTCTTGAGCTTTTCTTTACCTCATCATTTGGAATAGTCCTCTTTCTGCTTTGTAGATAACATCTTTTAAGGGCAGTATTCAGTTCAAGATAGTCCTTAATCTTTCTCCTTTATTCTTATCCGTTATCTCTTTCTTTACAAAAAGGAATTTTTCTCTGTAATAGACTTCATTATCAATAACGGTATAGGAAAAGTTTTTGACATCATCTGTGGCAGGGGATAGATGATTTCATCATCAAGTAGCTCTATTTCTTCATAGGCTGTTCCTTTAGATATTTCTTCACTTGCCCTTGCAAGCAGCTCCTTTAAATCGGCATTTTCTCTTGGCAGACAAGCAAGGGTATTTCCAAATCTTCCTGACACTTCTTCCATAGAGCCAAGCACCATCTGAGGATTCTCTACAAAAGTATTTGTTATAGGTAAGACCATTTTCATCTTCAGCAAGGTGAATCCAGTCCTCATCTCTTTCTCTGATACTGTCCCTTTTCTTTAGGAAGATAATATCCGAGGTTACTTCCGTTCCGCAACACCCTTAAAAAGTATCGTTCGGAAGTCTGATTGCTCCTAAAAAAACTCTGCCTCTGCTGCAAGATAGCGTCTTACACTTTCGTCCTTTTTTATCCATTGTTCCACTTGATGTGATAAAGGCGATAATACCGCCGTTTCTGACTTTATCAATGGACTTGGCAAAAGAAATAATCATGGATCAGGAAGTTATTTTTGTTATACTCCCTGTCATTTACCTTATATTCTCCAAAGGGTATATTGCCGATAACCGCATCAAAGAGTTATTGGAAAAGGAAGTTTCTTCCAGTCCTTTAATCTGCACTTCACTTTCAGGGTATAAGAGTTTTCCAATTCGACCGCTTACCGAGTCAAGTTCTACGCCATAAAACTTGGACTTATTCATTTCATCAGGAAGATTACCGATAAAGTTTCCGATGCCCATTGACGGCTCTAAGATATTACCACTCTTAAAGCCCATTCCTGACAGGGTAGAGTAGATACTGTCAATGACTGTTTTAGGCGTATAAAAAGCTCGTTAAGGTTGATTCCTTAGCAGCTTCGTATTCTGATGCGATAGATTTTCTTTTAAGAATGCTCTTGCTTCTTTTCCACTGACCTTCCTTGCTCTCGTCAAAGACTTCGGATAGTCCGCCCCAACCGACATATTTTGCCAAGACTTCCTGAGCTGTGCTGTCAAGCTCTCTTTGTCCGCTCTCCACTCGTTTAAGCATAGAGATCGCTTCAAGGTTGTTATTAAGTCTTTCGCTCGGACTTAGTTTTTCAGGGAGGATTTCTTCGGTAATCTTAAAGTTATGAGCTTCTATTTTAGGTTTTTCTGCCTTTTTCATCAATGTCTTGAATTGTATCTTTAGCTTTCGTGTATGTCAGATTTTCAAATATTCTCTCAAGGTCGCTATCCAAAACGGTAAGGAATCACATCTGAGCCGGTTATCATATCGCCAAGATATTCGGTATTATCCTTAACCGTTACGGTCTTTAGGTTATTTCCCATATTGTCAAAGCGGGTAATGGTACAGTCCTTATCCTTGTATTTCACTTCATCGCCAACTAAAAAGCTCGGTCTTTCAAGGCTTATCTTTCTTAATAGCTCCTCATTATTCATAAACGGTACGATTGCAATTTGCCTATTTCCATCTCTTGCCGGATAAAGCCATACCTCCGGCTTTCCGTTTACTTTATTTTTCAATATCCCTTGCGATATATGCTTCATGGTCAAAATAAACGGTATCACCTTGTTTCACTGCAAATTGTTCTGTAAGACTTTCTTCTTTTTCATTCAGTTCTACTTCTTCTTTTTGCTGAATGTAGTCAAAATAGGGTAGGTTGAACAGGACTTTTTCTCAAGTGTTTCTTCCATTTCTTCAAAAGTTTTCATAAGTTTTATACTCGGCTGTGTCTATTCTTAAATGTTCTTTTTAGCTGATACGCTGTATAGCCGTAGCTGTCTATCAGTTCATCAACCTTTTGCTATCTTCATAGCTTTTCTCCATAAAACAGCTTGTACTTTACACCGCCAAGAGCCACGCTATTTTTTCGCTTCGGATAAATTGATATGAGCTACATCAGACTTATCTGCCACAATGAACTCTGTGCCGACCTTAATAGCAATTTTTTTCATCAGGCAGGGCATTTATGTCATCTGCTTCTTCTAATGAAATTCCCATTTCATCACTAAGATAAAAAGATTTCCTGTTCTTATGATTCTCTTTTGAGGAAAGCTGCCCGTTAAATACTCGGTCTATTTCTTCCTCGCTCATCTGTTTTACAAGCTCTGTATCTTTAATCTCTCGAAAAGTCTTTGGAAAATCCTCTAAAATAAGTCTTTGTGCGTTTAATTCCTTCAGCTCCTCAAGATTAAAATATCCCCATTCAGGTTCAATCCCAAGTACAAGTCCAAAGGCATCACCGCTTTCTCTGTCGTACTCCGTCATATACCAAGTCCAATTACTTCTGAATGGAATGATATATGCAGCATGAACTTCCTATCCGCTAACTCCACATCTTCCCTGTGCATAAAGTTCAGGAACTCTTTCAATCATTTTCATCGGTCATTAAGTTTTCAGGATCATCTTTAGAATAATATTGTGATTTTTGTGCTTCTTTTGCTTCTTCTCTCTGCCTTACTTTCTATTTTTCTTTTCTTCAAGATAAATATTTTTAGAAAGTAGCTCATCAATATGCTTTGCTACACTTGACCAAGTAAGAAACACATCGCTGCAATCTTTCTTTTCCAGTTTTTATTCCTTTGGCATCGTGCCATTCTCCACTGCCTGTCAAACCTGATACCGCATGGCTTCTTCCTCCTGTTCCGTATTCATCTTTTAAGAAGTCGGCTTTTTCCTGTAAAGTGTGATTTTCTTTGAAAAACTTTGTAATTCGCTCTTTTCCTCTATCAATTCCGCTTCCTCTTGACAGGGTAGCAAAGACTTCATCTTCTGTAATAAAGGCTTTTACTTTTGGAAGTTCAGTAAGATTAGAAGTATATTCTTTTCTTGGCAGTGCAAGCTCCTGTAACTTCTGATAAAGGCTGTCCACCTTATGATAGTGAAACCTTAGTACATCTCTATCTTCTCTATATGCTTCTAAAAATCGTCCATACTCTTTGATAACATCTACAAGGTATTCAGGATTTTTCAGTGCCTCGGATAATCGTTTTGTTTCATCCGGAAAGCCACCTCCCTTTTCGAGAAATTCAAAAAAGCCTTGTTCTTTTCCTTCCTCACTCAAATCGTGAATAAGATACCATAGGGATTCTGAAATCCTGATCTCTTTCATAATCCAAAGCTTCTGAAATCTCCACATTGGTAGTAAACCTCCGTTTTTCCAAAGTTCAGCAATTCTGTTTGCAGCATCACTCCAACTTAAAACCTGCGTATGATCTCTCTTGCTGATGTTCCGAAGCAAAATGAATCCCTTATCCGAATACCACGCTGAGATTTTCATTTCCGTCAATGATATAGCCGTTTCCCCCTTGAAAAGTATTTTTGAGGTATTCTCCCAATTCTTCATTGCTTTTTCCTTTTGAAAACTCGGCAATGATAGGAAGTCTGCCCCCATCGTGATTTCCTCCGTTGATCAGAACACATCTTTTTCCTTTTTGACTAAGAGGAATAGTCAGGATCAGTTGTCCATAGGCATTTTTCAGGCAAAGAAAAGAAGCCTTGTCAGCTTCTCTTATCTCTACTTCAGTATTTTCTTTTAGATTTCCACGATTTCCTTGATGGTCATTTCCTTCAAGGCTGAAATCATCGCTCCCATACTGAGGACTTTCCTCGCTCTCTATCTTCCAAGACTTCATCAGTTTCGGCTTCTCTGTCCTCATAAATGCTATCGCCTGTTTTTTGAATATCCATCAGGTGTTCTGTCAGCTTCTTCTCCTTGTATAGATCCACTAACATCTCGAAGTGGCTCTGCTCCTCGCTCTGTGAAAGATAATCCAACCCTCATCACTGCGTAGGTCGGATTTGAAATTCCCTTGATGAATTCCGTCTGTTCCTCCAAACTGTTCAGTGTATTCTCTCTGATTTTTGCCTGCTATCTCGTCCGTACTCTCCATTTCGGAGAACTCGCTCGGTTTCATTTCTTTTTCTGATCATCTCGTCGAAGTACATTTTCTTCTACCTCCTCAATTTCTTCTCTAATCTTATTATATCCTGCTTCTTTACCTCTTAAAACTTCTTTGTCAAGCTCTTTATTTTTCTGAATGGTCGCATCAATGATATTTCCGCTAATATCCGATACGGTTTCACCAAGACTCATAAGAGATATGCTATCAAGTCTTTCAAAATTTTTCTCTTAAAAGTTCACTATCCATCGGATAATCAAGCTGAAACCTTGAAGATACCGCATAGCTCACTGAATCTCTCACAAACTTTGTAAAAGATATTCTATTCTCATCGGCTATTCTAAGCTCGTTCATTAGACTGTCTATCTTTTCATCTCCGTAAAGCCTGCTTAAAGAAAAGATATTTTCTAAGATACTTTCACTCTCTTCATATCCCTCACTTTTTATCATTTCCTTTAACACATCTTGATGCGCTTCTTTATCGAATCTCCATAGATTTACTTCATTGACATCTCTGTTTCTTGAAACTGTCTGACCTATATCAAAGATGTAGTCCACTTTCTTGTATGTGCCATAGTCCTCTAAAATAGGGATACCTTTCTGTCCTCTCATAACAGTTCGGTTAAATCGTTCCCTCCAATAATCGAACTTGGCACAGGCTGTCGCTTCAGGATTTCTATCATAGATACTTAATTGACTTCTAAAGTCATATCTTTGATTGTTTCCAACAACCCTTTAGGAGCTTTCAGATATTCTGCATCACTTTGCAAAATATCTTGTTTTACAAGCTCCAAAATGTTATGAAAAATCATTTATTCGCATTTTTACCTCCTTCTCTAATTCCACCGATTTCGAGGGAATTAAACTAAATTATTTTATCCACCTAAGCTCTGTTATTCCTGTATAGCCCACCTCCCATACAAACCATGCAAAAGCGATGGCACTGCTTTTTATACTTCTTAAATTCAGCATTCTTAGCACAATTAAGCCTTTTAGAAAATACATATACTCTTTCAGGCGGATATTTTTAAACATCTCATATCTTTTTGTCCTTCCAAAAATGCCAAACGAAATAACATCACTATTTTTGTTCCTGATTTAGATATTTCAAGGGCATGTTTTTATAAACCTGTCAGCACAAAAATAGGGCGGATTGGTTACTATGTCTAAAGGTATTTTCTTTAACTGTGAAAAAATCTACTTCTCTTTCTTCTCCATAACCTCTGTAACAAATATCTGTCGCTTTCACCTTATATCCATATTCTTTAAGCACCTTACCAATATGTCCTTGTCCGCACGCAGGCTCATAGACTGTTGTTCTGAATTTTTCTCTATCTAATAGTTCTTCTATGGCTCTTTTTACCAGTTGCATAAAAATCTAAAATCTCTCTATTTTCATCAAGTTTCATTAAAGTATCAAACATAGGCTAAACCTCTTTATACTTAGTTATAGTATTTTTTTATTTCCGCCTCTATACCTTCTAAAAATTCTTTTTGGAAGATTTGCCTTGAGCAATATCCGATAACTCCATTTCCCATTGTGCCGTCATTTTCTGCCGATTTGAAATTATCTGCAACAATCTCAATCAGACTTTTTCCTTTCGGTGTTGCAATCAAATTTTTCTTATCCCTTTCGATAAAGCCTTTGTAAATCAGATTTTCAATAATTCCCGCCCTTGTTGCAGGAGTTCCCAGTCCTTTTCGTTCGACTTCTATACCTTTCTCCAGTGCATCATACCTGCAAGCTCCATCAGCCTTTTAAAAGCGTGTCCTCAGTAAAGTGTTTCGGAGGTTGGGTAAATTTTTCTTTAATCTCTTTATTTTCAATGCTTAAAACATCGCCAACACTTACATCAGGAAGCTCATGTCCTCATCTTTTTTCCCCTTATATTCTTTCAAATACTTTTGTAAAGCCCTCGTCTTTAATTACCTTACCTGAGCTTGTAAACTCAAAACTGTCAAATTCAGCTACAATTTTTGTAGTATTTTTGGATGAGTGGATAACCCTACACTTGCATGAAAACTTATTAGAAATCAGTCGATATACTTTTGCTTCACTTTCAGGAAGTTTGGATATATCTTCACTGAGCGATGATACGGTCGGAATAATCGCATGGTGATCCGTAACTTTTTAGAGTTGAATACTACTCCTGATACGCTCTGTATCAAAATACATTTTGCCCTAAAGTATATTATTGACTGTACTTGTAATCATATCTTCGGTTAAACATCTGCTGTCTGTTCTCGGATAAGTAATCAGCTTCTTCTCGTATAAACTCTGTGCGTAATCAAGGGTTTGTTTTGCACTGTATCCGAAATACTTATTGCACTCTCTTTGCAAGGTTGTAAGGTCAAATGGCAGATCAGGCTTAGTAATTTTTTCTTTCTGTATCACATCCGCAATTTCTATCCCTGCCTTCGATTAAGTTTTTTAAGCTGTTCCGCCACTTCCAAGCTGTCAATTCGTTCTGTCGAAAGAGTAAAGCCGTCAAGTTCAAGTTCTACCGTATAGTATTTTTCTTTCTTAAAGTTTGCTATCTCGTCATCTCTTTTAACAATCATGGAAAGGGTAGGTGTCTGAACTCTCCCAACACTGTAATTTTTGCTTATACAGGCAAGAATATAGCCTGCTGATATTCATTCCGACAAGCCAGTCTGCAATGGCTCTTGCCTGTGCTGATTCAAAGAGATTATCATAGACATTTTCCGTCTTTTAGATTATCAAAGCCCTCTTTAATAGCACGATCTTCCATAGATGAAATCCATAGACGTTGCATTTTCTTTTTGCATTTAGCTTCGTTATATACAAGCCTGAAAATGCTCTCACCCTCACGACCTGCATCGCAGGCATTGATAACAGCATCAATCTCCTTATCATTCATCAATTTTTAGGACTGTGAACTGCTTCTTTGTTGCCTTTGCCACTTCATATTTGTACTCTTTTGGAATAATCGGCAAGTCATCAATCTTCCATTTTGCATAATTTTCATCGTAAGCATCGGGATTTGCCATTTGAATTAAATGCCCGACACACCAAGACACCCTATATCCGTTTCCCCATCATAATATCCATCTTTTTCTACTTGTTGCTCCCTATCACCTTTGAGATTGATAGTGCAACACTTGGCTTTTTCTGCTATCACAAGTTCTCATATATATTTTTCCTCCTTGTTTTCAATATAAGAGGGCGAAAGATTTTACTCTCTCGCCCTGTGTTTTACAGCAAATAGTATCTTTTTACTCCTAATCTTCTTCGCTGTCCTCTGTTTTCATCTTCCATTTCCTGATTTTTCAACTTCTTCATTTTTCCGTTTTCTTCACTGCCTTCCGCTTTCGAGAAAAAATCATCATCTTCCTCTAAAGGCTTCCAGTTCCTTATCTTCTTTCTTCTTTGCTACCTTAAAATAATAGCCTGCTCCCAATGCCCCCAAAGTTACAAGAGCAAGCAGAATATATGTTCCGGTGCTACTTTTTTCTTCCTTTTTTTCGGGCTTTGCTTCTTCTTTCGGTTCGTCCTTTATGGGTTCTTCCTTGACTACTTCTTTCGGTTTTTCCTTTGCTTCAACCATATTTGAGCAGATCATCTTCGAAACTTCGGTAAGTAGCATAACATTTTCTCCCTGTTCATCATGATTGATGATTAGGTGAAAGGTCTTTCCGTTTTTTCGTCTGAAAGGTAATAAACTGTCTGGCATCCGCAGAATATTTATCTGTTTCTTTGTTATCGCTACTATCTCCATGATGAATGGGATACTCCTGATTGGCATTATTTACATTCTCCGTAACACTTGCCCTTGATTTGGTAGGCTCGGTCGGAATCCCTTTATTGGTATTGGTTATTTCTCCGTTTGAAGCCATTTTTGCTTTTAAATTCTCCGGCTCTTTGCAGTCAATTTATTGGGATAACGCACTTCATTTTTCTTCTTCCTTTTTTTAATAACTGTAATTTCCGGTTTTTCGGTTTCTGTTTCTTTGCTGCTTCTTTTTCATCAACCTGTGCATAGGCTACCGATGGGTAGCTGCTCATAATGATCATAACAGTAAAAAGTAACACTGTCATCAACCTTGTAAATACCTTATTTTTCATAACTGTTCTCATCTGATTTTCTCCTTTTTTATTTCCGTTTGTTCTTTTTTTAACCTTTTGCCATTAAATCTGTAATTGTGATGTTGTTTTTCCTGCAAATGGCAATAATCTCCTCATTTTTCAAGTTCTTCTTCACGAATCAATAAAGGCTCCAATTCTTCATCAATCAGAGCCTTTTTATCCTTTAACTTTTGAATTTTTGTTTTTCACTGCTGTAAGTTCTTTTTCACATTTTACCGTCCTTTCTTTATTTAACTCTGCCGAAGCCATAGAAATGCTCTCTCCAGTAAGGTGTATTGATACTGACAAAGCGAATCGGATCTCCGGCGTGTATCATCATTCCGTTTCCTGCGTAAATGCCGACATGAGAAATAGGGAACTCGCTGTCGTAGGTGTTTCTTAAAGAAGATAATATCTCCCTCCTTTGCTTCACTTGGAGATACAGGATTGCAGTAAGTTTTGTAAATTCCCCAAGCGGTTGTTCGTGGCATATTTTTACGCCCGAATGGGTAAAAGCTCCAACACACAAAGGACGAACAGTCAAGTTATTCGGCCCGTTCGCCCTCAAAACATATCTCTTTCCGATATGCTTTTCCGCTTCGTTAAACAATGCCTTCACCGTTACATCGTCAAAAGGCAATCCCCGATTTGAAAAGTCAGGGATTGTCTACAATCTCCGATAAATTTCGTTTCCGCTTCCAAAGACAGTTTCCATATTTCCTTTAGACGCAAGCAAGGCTTCATAGTGAAGAACATTATCAGGATACTCTGCAAAGATTTCTCTTACAACACTGTCCATTTCTCTTTTCTTCAGAGTTACTATGAGCTTCTTATACTCATAAGCTTCTTCATGGCTTTCGGTATGCTCATTGCCATCTTCATCGGTATATGTTTCCGTAACTGTCCTGTATCTGATTTCAATTTCTTCTCGATAAGATAAATCATACATCTTTGTAAAAAGGTCATGGATGATACTTTGAACTTCCTTTGAATCCTTTAATTTCTCCACATCTTGAAGTGATGTAGGATAAAAGCTCATGGGTGTTGTGTCCGATTTCTCCTCTTTTTCTATGATGTATTCATCATAGCCGGGATAATTTTCCTCTACGGAGCTGATTTCATCTTGCAGACCTTCTTCCAGTCCCGAAAACTGTTGATTGATTTCACTTAGTACATTTTGGTCGGAAAGATAGGTTGTAGTTAATACGCCGCTTGTAGAGTTTATCATTCCGGTCATGGAGGTGCCTGCAAATTGAATGATAAAAGTCCCCAAAATAATAAGACCTATGACAATCATCATAAGTCCCTTTGCTTTTTCGTATCAGCATTTCTTTGGAGCTTTTCAGTGTTCCGATCAGACTTTCTTTGATACGATCTCTAAGCCTTGATTTATTTCGTTTCCCAATAGCGGATTTCATCTGCTTTTTCTTTTGAAACTTCTTAAAAGCATTTGCTTGCTTATATTCCTTTGTTTTCTTTAATTCCTCTTTGGCTTCCCGAAACTCCAACTTGGATTTACGCTTTCGTATCTTGTAATCTTTTTTGCTTAGGTTATAGCTTTTTTTAGCCTTTTTCTTATCGGCATAGTTTTTTATCCCATGAAGTAATTTTGAATTGCCGTCTGCAATCTTTTTCTCCGGTTTCCACACCCTGATTTTTCATCACTGCCATGGGATAGGTAATCCCTTACCGCTTCACTTCCTTTTGCTAAACCTGACAGAACAGATCCCTTTGCAGACTTTTTCTTTTCTCTGCCCTGAATCATCTCTTTGGAAGACTTTTTCCCTTCCGTCTTATCGTCTGCGGGATTATCTTCCTTTTTCCTTGTATAGACCTTATCCGAGTAGTTTTTTCGTTTATACAGCTTCTTTTGAGCATTGTGCTTTTTGTTAGAGTGTTCCGTTATACCTTCTTTGGTATGAAGATTATCTTCCACATCATAAGTCGATTCAAAATAGTCGCTGTCCCTAAAGTCATTGTCATACCTGTCAATGATACCGTCATTATCAAGGTCTTTTCCTAAAGGATCGTAGACTTCTTCATTTTGACTGTACTTTCCTTCCGTTCTTAACTCTTTTCTGACTTTTTCAGCCATTTTTCTTTTCTTTAAAAGCTCGGCTTTTTGTTCTTCAAAGGAGATTTTCATTTTGACCTTTGAGGAAAGATATTCTCTTTTTACGCTTATCGGTGCGAAACTATCTCACCAACTGTTGTTTCATCATTTGTAGCTGTTGTTTCATCGTTCGTAAAGGAAGTAGAAGCACTGTTTTCATCGCCGGATACAAGATGGGATTTATTATCTTCTTTTGGTGTATCTGTTTCCTTGTCTTTTGCAACATTTTTAAGCTGTTTCACCTTTCTTTTGGAACTTCCTTGCAAAAGCTCATTCTTGGAATTTCTTTTGCTTTCCTTTTCGTGGATCTTATCCTGAAATCGGTCTTTCTCGTGAATAATTTTTCCCTCTGTAATCATCGCCATGTTTTTAATTTACCGGCTTCATTCGCATCCATATATTCTTTTCCCTAACAGTTTTGCTTCTTCCTTTATTTTCTGCCTTTCCTTAAAATCTCGCCTTAATTTCTTTTCCACAAGCTATCACCTCACTTCTTCCGGTTTCGTTGTCATCTTCTGATAGAGAATGGTATCTTTCGGGAACTTGTCAATAAAGGGAACAATGGTGTTCCCAAAGAATAACAGTCCTTCTCCCGCATTGGAATTGGTAACATATTTAAGCTGCGGTTTGGAGATTTTCAGTTTTCTTGCCAAGATTTCCCGATCTCCGCTTGCTTGATTGAGCATTAGGACAAAATCCGTATTATCAAAGATATTTTCTATCTCCTTACTCATCAGTAGGTCTTTAACATTCTGCGTAATGCCGGTCGAATTCCTCCCCATTTTTCTGAAACGCTTCCATATTTCTACGGAGTAGGAGGCGGTCTGTTCTTCTTTTAAAAGTAGGTGAAACTCATCAATGTAATACCTTGTTGCCTTGTTTCCTCTGTTTTGGGATACCTTATTCCAAACCTGATCCTGAATCACAAGCATTCCGATTTTTAAGCTGACTGCTCAATTCCTTTGATGTCAAAACAAAGGAGCTGCTTGTTGAGATCCACATTCGACCTGTGGTTAAAGACATTTAAACTTCCTGATACATAAATCTCCATCTCCGTTGCCAGTTTTTCCCGACCTTTTTCTTCCTGATTTTTAACATATCGTATAGGTCTTGTAAGATAGGCATATTTTCAGAAATCAGATTTTCAAAATACTTCTCATAAATCTTAGGTAAGCACCTGTCTATAACCGACTTTTTCTTCTGCTGTCAGTCCACTTCCTCCAACGACAAGTTCAAAGCATACTCATGATGAAAATTTGCCTTGTCTTTTTAACGGTGCATCTCCATCGCCGTAGTTCATATTGATGTCAAGGGATTTAGGTAATCCTTTGATTTACTGCTAACCTTTAATGACCTCTCCGTTAAACTGACACACAAGGTTTCCATATTCGCCCTCCGGATCGCAGATGATGACATCATCATCCGTTACCAAAATCGCATTTTGCCATTTCACGCTTTGCCGAGAATGACTTACCACTGCCAGGAGTTCCTAAGATTAGCCCATTTGGATTTTTGAGTTTCTTTCGATCCGCCATAATCAGATTGTGGCTTAGTGCATTCAGTCCGTAGTAAAGACTATTACTTGAATTGATGAAAAGCTCCTCTGTGGTAAACGGTATAAAGACTGCTGTTGATGAGAAGTTAAGCCTCTGTTAATCTCCAGTTTATTCACGCCAAGAGGAAGTACGCTTATAAGTCCTTGCTCCTGTGCATGATCAAGTCTTTTTAATTTGCAGTTGTGCTTATTGGCAATGGAGCTGATTTGTGCAATGGTGTTTTTCCAGTTTCTGTACTGTCCTTGCAAAAGTTCATAAAGACAATGGTTACGACAAACATTCGCTCATCTCTTGTCTGCAAGTCTTTTGAGTAGGCTTTTCACATCTTCACCATAGGTGATTAGGTCTGAGGGTAAGATGTCCATATCATAACCCGCTCTCACCGCCTTTTTGTTTTTCCTCAATTCTGCATTTTTGTCGATGTCGGTATTTTTTTCGTTTTTACCATCTTAATGGCTTCCGACTGCTCGATCGCCCTTGATATGAAAAGAAATATTGATGTTATCGTCAATGTCCAAAAACTCGGCAAGCATACGGTCTGAAAGTTCACTGGCAAGGATTTGAAAATGACTTGTCGCTCCGATAAACTTCCCGAACTTAAAATATCTACTCGGTGTAAAGTTAAATTCATCAGGCGTAATGTGGCTTTTGGTGCTTTCTTTTTCTTTAGGTCTTTGTAGAGAAATCAAAGGTCTTGCCCGGATTTAATACATCGTGAAGGATTTTCAGTCTTTCTTCTCCGTTTAGGCTTTCTGCACGCACGCCCATACTTTTTAGGGACGATAAGATGTCAATCTCCAGTCTTTCCAGTTTTGAGATTGCCTGCTCCATATTGTCCGCTTCGACGGTAAAAGTAATATACTTTGATTTTCTAAGCCCGTTATTTCCCTTTACAATCTGATTTTTTAGCATCTCTCGAAACTCAAGGCGTATCTCGTCAAAGCCGTCTTTTTTATCCGGTATCTGAATTGCCGACTGCATTTCTTCGTTTCTGCCAAAGCTGATTGATATACGAAAGCTCAATCTTGACACTCGGATCAAAGGAATTTAAGAAGTTGGCAAACTGATTAAAAATAAGGTCTCGATCTTCCTCTAAGGCAAGCTGATAGTTAATATCCTCAAAGGCTATGCTTTTACTGAAGTGTTTTTCATCACTCTGGCATATCCCGCTTTTCAACATTCTAAGATAGGGAAGGGTATCTTCTACAGTATGTCGTTTCGGCTCTTTCTTAAAGATAAGGTTTAAAAATCCGCCTTTCTCTTTTTCATCTCTGTTTTATCTTGCTTTAAGTCCTGTTTTTCTTGCTTTTTAACGCCTTTTTTTGTTTTTTGCGTGAGCTTTTAGCTGCTGAATTTTTCTTTTGCTGTTCAAGGTAAACCTCCTTTCTCACACGCTTTGCGGTTGGTAAAACTTGTGTAAATAGATATACTTAAAATACTTTTTTCAAAGGTCAGTCCGTCTTTTTCAAAACAGTGTAATGAAAAATGGGAAGTGTGGACACGATGAGAAATAGAATTGCTATATCATTTGCTACAAACTTTCTCAAAAATAAATAGACCGGTATTCCTACCAGTCCTGCGAAAGTAAAGCCGATTAGCTGTCTTTTTGGTTAAGTTAAAAGCGACCTTCGTTTTTACTTTCTTTAAGTCTTTTCGGGATCGGTACATATGCCATAAGCTACCTCCCATCTTCTTTTTCCTTTGACAGCTCCTCCATGTGTTCATATACGGGAGCCGATTTCTTCCTGAATACTGTCAAGCTGTTCCTCTGTGCTTTGATTGATTCTTCCCTGCATCAGACAAAATCATTATGACAATGTCCGATTCTTGTGATTCTTTTCGCTCAATTCTTTCATTTTTCTTATGTTTTGTTTTTATGCTATCCATCACAAAGGCAATGCCTGTTACAAGAAGGAGCTGCTTTCCATATCTTTCTTCATACTATCTTCCCTTTCTTTTAGTGAGCATTGAGAACACTTTTTGCACAGTGTTCCGCTTTTTAACATCATCAGTCCCAACAAAATCGCATACCCGAGTATCGTGAAGGTACTGGTATGAATGTCTGTAATCTGTATGGTCTTAACTAATACTGCGTAAATTCCAAGGCAAACCATTAAAAAGAGTCCTTGCAGTCCAAGGGCAAACAGTCCCTTTAATGTAGTTTGTTCGATCTGTCCCCATTCTTTATTGCCCATTGTCGCAAACGGTATGGCTGAAAACCGATGAGTAAACATAGATTTCAAACATTCTTCCATACACAACGAGCATGATAACAATGGAGATTCCCTGATGGCAACCTTTTAATGAGTGAGGTTTCAAAGAGAAAATCATAATGAGTTCTCCAAGTCCCTTTATCTTTTTAAAGCTTCTACCATCTGAACAATCTGATCTCCGGAAACAACAGCAGAGGTGTTAATCACCCCCGCCGCTGTTTACCATACTTTGTGCCACATCAAAGACTGCCATCGAAAATTCAAAGGCATGGGATACCAACCATACGGCAACCCACATCTTGATGATGTATTTGAAAAAGTCAAAGGTGTCCGTATCGTGCATATTGTTCTTTTGCATGACCATATTGATAAGCTCGATACAAAGGACTGCCGTTATGATTAGTCCTGCTATTGGGAATGATAACGGAGTCGTTAATACTCTTGATAAAGTTAAATACTTCTCGTTCCATCCCATCGGTGTCTGTCCTACATCTGCTGCCACTTTCCCAACCTGATTGTTGATGTCAAGAAACATGGACTCTAAGTTTGCTTGGATACCGCCCAGTAGAAGCTCCTTGAAAAATTCTTTCTATCTTGTCGAAAAATCCCAAACATTTCATCGCTCCTTTTTCTTCCTACTTTTCAGTACATTGGCAAGAAGCGGTATGAGTTTTAAACCGATAAGGACGATACCGCCCCCTGCCATAAGCTGCTTCGCCTTGACTCTTGGCGCCGGGATTGTCGTTCCCGTAACCTTCCATCAGGTTGATCACGCCCCATGTCTCCAAGTCCACGCTCCTACCGCCATTACCAATACTTTTCAGTACATCTACTGCCTGTGTAAAAATTCCATTTTATTCTTCCTCCTTGTTTTCTTTCTTTTCACTTTTGTTGTATGACTTCACTACAAAGTTTTTGTAAGTCTTACCGTCTTTTTCACGCTCTTTGAAATATCCAAAGATATGAATGAGATCGCCTTTTTACAAAAGTCTTTCGCTGTTTCCACCTTTTTCACCGTAGCTGACAGTTGATACTCCTTGCCTTTCCCGTACTTCTTTACAAAGTGCAAAAGTTTAACGACTTCTACCGTTTCTCCGTCTTTTTCAAAACTTGAGAAAATAGGCTCTGCAACCAAAGTTGGCATTGATGTTCCACCATTCCTGCTTCATACTAATTCTCCTTTTCTTTTTCAATAAAAGACTGACACTAAGTTTTCACTTCCAATCACTGATGCTTTTGCTATTTAGTTTTTCCTTGAGTGGGACTTCTTATCCTTATCATCTTTCCTCCTGATTTTGAGTAATAGCAGCAATCATTTTTAGACTTACTTCGCATTCTTGTAATAACCGTATCCCTATTCAGTTTTGCTTTTCCTTTTCGCTTCATGTAGCTTTTCAATATCAAACAAATTCTTCTTGTCATAGTCCCAAGTAGCTTATAGTTCTTGTGCTGTGCAATATCAAATTTATCCGAATGAAAAGGGCGGACACCACGAGTTGAAAGATACATTTACTGCCGTCCACATACTGTTATTTTCATCTTGACTCATCTGTTCCTTACCGGTCTTTTGATAATTTAATCCGAAACTCTTTTGATTGCTCCTTGTTTCCGATGTGTTATATAGGTCTATGGTTTCTTTTCCCAGTGTTTCTGAAAGCTCTTTTAGAGTTGTTTTTCTCTTTCCCACCCTAGAAACTAGGAGTACTATCACAGTTACAACAATGGTATCGGCATTATCCTTGTAGATTGCCTTTAGCTGAGATTGTGCCTGTAAGATGATCTTGCGGAGATTTCTCTGCTTCGATGGTCTGCAATCAGCTAAAACCCTTTTGAATCAGCTCGATGTTGCAAACTCATCCAAAAGACACCGTACATGAACAGGTAATCTTCCGCCATATACATCATCGGCTTTATCACATAAGAGATTAAATAATTGTAGAATACACTACTGAAAACCACAAAGTTAAAGGTATCATCGGTATCGGAGATAATAACAAAAGGGCGGTCTTTCGATCTCCCAGTGTATCAAGTTCCAGTTCATCTTCACTCCATCAAGTCCTAGTTCCTGAATGTCAATGGAGCAAAGCCTTGCACCACAGGAAATTAGAAAATAGATTTCGCTGTTTTTTCCGGCTGCCATTTGTACTTTTATACTGCTTGACTGCAAAGTGTGTAGGCTCTTTCTTTTCCAGTGCTTCAAAGAGTCTGTCTATCTGATTCATATAGGTTTCATCATCTTCTCTGACCTGAAGCGTCTATCATATCGACAGGAGAGTAGCGAAGTTCTTTTTCTTCCTTGGAGCTCTCATAGAAGATATAGCCATATAAGTGCTCGTATAGTAGAGGTTTTTCGGCTTTTACCCAAAAATCCTCACCTGCTTTTTCTCCCTCACCCTTTGGTATTTGCAATGATAGTCTGAACAAGTTTTAATATATCTTTCTCAGAACAGAATATAGAGCAAAATGGATTGTATTTCATGCTGAAGTTGATGGTATTTAAAAATTTTTTATCTCTACTATCCGTTATCTTTCAAGCATTTTTGCCACACTCAAGGACCATCGTTCCTTTCGGATCGGTTACGCAATATGACGAGTGCATTTGCATAAAGGTTCTGGTCTGACGATAAAACCTCGTCTTACCACTTCCACTACCTCCCTACGACAAGTACAGCATTTTGATTTCTCGCATACTTTCGATTAGTCGGTCTGCCATTCATTGTCGAGTCGTCTCTGTTTGAGTGAGCAAGATGTTGTTTTGAAACTTCATCCATGTATGGCTCGATGTCTTTTTAGTTCCCCATCTTGCCGAGCCGTACTCTTTTCCCTTGTCTAAACTTCTTGGCGTTTCCTTTGGTATGAGACAATAAATTTAATTAAGGCTGCATCCAACCCCACCAGTATCCGTAAGATGTATGCTTTAGGATAAAACTCATCGTATTAAGCTCAAGTATTCCTTGAAATATCCTGTCTATTACATCTCCACGTATAGCTTCTCACATGATAGGGGAAAAGTATTTGCCATATAGAAAAATGCAAGATAGGGAATGTTTGCTTTTGCAACTTTACCTTATCTTGCACCCTTAAATAAGCCTTTAATGTCCTTTTAATATCTTATCTATCACAAGTCTCTTCACCCCAATCAAAAGTACTATAGATAGTGCCTGCTTCTTGTGTGTTACAAGGTCTGTATCACGACCGCTTCACTTCCCTTCTTTGCAACCATCCTTTACTCAAAATATCCCTTATTCGTTTCTTGGCAAGCGTAGGTAGAAGTCACTTTTCTTATCCCGATAAATAAGTTTCTTGTCTATGAGGAATTGAATGAATACTTTTGCGGGATATGAAAGCTCTTTTGCTGTGCATTTCTGAAACTGTACAGATGGTTATTCACCAGTTCATCAAAAATACTTGCTTTCGGCTCTAAATACTCATGATTTTTCTTTTTCAGCAATCAGGTGATTGGCAAAGGAGTACCGCATTTGCCAATATTTCTTCATCGCTCATCCTGGTTCTTGATATCCCATCCTCCATTTTACGAATACTCGAGCAATACCTCTGTGATACCCATCTTTTAAAGTCCTTGCCTGTGGTAACTTGGAAGATAGGATAAGAGAGAAGACCGGACCTGTTGATTATCGTAAATGACTCGTCTACCACTCAAGGGTGTCGTGTTTCTCACGACTCCCTTATCTTCTTCCGCAAGTGTCTTACCAAAGCATCTCTCGTGTTTGAATAGCCCAGTTTTTCGCTACTTTTTTCCGATAAAGAAAAAAACTCACCGTCTTTTTCCATTACAGTGAGTTTCCCGAATTCCATATTTTCAAATGTTATCAAACTGCTCATAAGCTCTGCTCCTTTTTTGTTTATTCTTAACTTTATCCTTAGAAACAGTATTTTTGCCATCTCCTTAAACTTCTCAATATTTTTGTGAATGGACTCTTTCCTCTCAGCCTTTCTTTCTGATGTTGCAAGAGCATTTTTAAAGGCTTTTCCATCATTTTCATATCTTTGGCTTGGAAAAAATACGGAGTATTTGTCCTGTTTCTTATCTTTCATCACTGAAAAACTTAACACCATATTTGTTTAGCTCTTTTTCAGTTCCTTAAGTCCGCTTCTTCTACCGTATTTCTTCAAAGCTGTCCTTTTTCGCCATATCTTTGAGCTTGACTTCATTTCCGTTTACTTTAACGAGTTTTTCAAGCCTCCCTCAGTTTCTCTGCTTCTTTTTATCAGTTTGTTTTTCAACAGATTTAGAAAGAAGTTTTCCGTTACTTTGGCATGCCTTAATCCTCAAGGCTTAGTGTCTTTCTTGCAATTTCTTCTGTTAATCACATTCAATATCCTCCTCTCATATCATAGCTTACAGGGCAGAGTAATGTGCATCTATCCCACTTGCGCATTATATGCTGCTGTTAAGACAAATGCTCTGATATTCCTAATCTTGTATTCATTTTTCTTTAATAATATCTGACAGATACTCTAAATGCTCTGATCTAAGTTTTCTAAAATCTTTCTTTTACTATATGGGCAGGGAAGCTTCGTTTGATTGATTGTAACAAACTCTCTATCATCAAGTATCATAATATCTGCCAGTATCTTTAATATCTCATCAAAAGTCTTTAACTATAAATTTATTGCCCAACTCAAGATGTTCATAATAGCCTGTCTGTGTTCTTAACTCATCTAAATATTTCTGATATATTTTTATTTTTCATTTCCACCTCTCCGTCCATCCTTTCTTGTCTGAATACTTATTATCTATGACGGAATGATGGGTGGAATTATGATGAAAATATCTGTAGTAATCTTTGATGAATTATCTGTAGTATTCTCTGGTAATCGGTAGCATACTGCCATTCTGCATTATGGGTTTTGCTCATTGCATCGGTGCAATCTGCACTTATGCATTGGTCGGACTGTGCACTTTTCCATTGGTGCATTTTTGCCCTAATGCATTGGGCATAGCTTTTTCAAAGCTTGTAATTCTTCTTTTTCTTTTTGTTCTCAATTTCAGCATAAAGTTCCTCCAACCTTCTCAGTATTTATGGTGTACCATTTTCTGATCTTATCTCTTGGATCTTTATTGTAGTTTCCTACGAGTAGAAAACCTGCCTTTTTCCAACTTCAGAGGTTCTTTTTACAGTATCGAAAACTCATATAGTCATAAAATCTTTTCCTGCCATGCTCTTATTGAGTTATATGTCCAATATCTTCCGTCATAAGAAGTTATTGCTCGGATTTCTTATTTATTTCTATCCAATAGTTTATTTTGCTGTAAGATAAGAGCTCATTTAAACCTCATCTCTTGCCAATGTCTTATTTGCAACGATAGGTTGTTCTTCAAATACATACTACTCATCTAAAAGCTCTCCTTTCCATGATATTTTTCACTCAAAAAGACGATAGTTTTTATCTATCGCCCTTGTAAGCATTTTTATGAAAATTTTTATATTGATTTTATGACTTCATTGATTCCTTGTATAAAAAGCTATAATTACAGCTCCTATCATCGGTATTCCGTAAGGACTTAGTAGAAATCCTATGATAAGTGCTCTATTGCTGCTCTTGTGTTGTGTAGCATAAAGAATGAGCCTATGGCAACAAATACACAAATCAGCATGAGCAAGTACAGTATCGCTGTTCCTACACTAAGCAAGAATGTTAAAAATGCAGTAAGAATACTTTAACAGCAAGCTGATTGGAAATAAAATTATTTTTATTATCCATCTCATTTATTCTCCACCGCCTTTGCTAATGGAATAACTGACATAATGGTTTGAAATATTCTTTTACATATCATAAAAGCCTCCTTTTCGATATTTTGTTTGATTTTAAAAATAGGGATACAGTGCTGAAAGCTCCTATTTATCAAGCTTTTTCCTCTGTATCCCTATTATATCTCAAGCCCATTCTGTTTCTAAGCCCACCAAGCTATATCTTTTTGCTTTTCCCAAATTTGAGTAACTTAAACCAAGCCTACCTGTAGTGTCGTATTCGTAGGCTCTTACTTTTTCTTTATCTTACACATTACCAACTACCAATCAATCCCATAAACTATATCTTCTTCCTTCCATTTAACCAGCTTTGTTTTGTTTCCTGATTCTATATCAACCAGATAAAAAGTCCTTCTTATAAAACTACCGCCAAAGAATGGATTGTCACCTACTGTATAAAACATATATTTTCCATCCGGCGAGAATTTCAACTCTATAATATTTTTGATTAAATAAATATTGGTTGGTCACATGTTTCTTTTTCTCAGTATTCAAATCGTAAATATATATTTCCGGTTCCTCATAATATGCAATCTTTGCTCATATCAACCGGCATATCCATAAGTCCATCTGAATCAATAGCGTCTGTTAAATCTATGTCCAATATTCCCTTTTCTTCACTACTACCAACTTTTTCGATAATAGTTCCTCTACCGATTTTCTGATGGAATAACTTTTTACTTGTTTCTAAAAAGTATGTCTGATTCTTCATTTATAAAATATGCATAGCATCTAAAAATCACTTTTGTTAACTATTTTCATATTCCAAATATTATTTTCTTTTTCTATATAGCAAATATCTCTTCTATATCATTCCAAAAATGTGAACCTCCCTTTATAATACCTAGGTATATGAATATATGTAACACCTGGCAGACTATAACTTATTTCATCCAATCCCAACTCACTGGCACATCTATTTAAATTTTCCAACTCTATAATAGGCTTAAATGTATTATCCCCTCATCAAGTTTCTGCAATACCCTGAAATCTGTCCTCCCATATTACACCAATAATCTTCCCATAATCATCACTATAGGATAATTCCTGAAATATATAGTCGGAAAATTTTTCATATTCTCCGGTTTTTAATATTGTACTTAAAAAGTTCCTTTATTCTCGTCTTCAAATTCTGCTGCGAATACTATTGGAGTACTTACATCTATTCCTTTCAACATCTGATACTTGTTATACTTATTGTAAAGGCAATATATACTTCCAATTATTATCAAAAAAATATAAATACTTTTTATTATATTTTTCTTCATAACAATTCCCTTAATCTACTGTAGTACAATCTTTTGCTATTGTGTATTTCATCCCAAACTTCTTTTGAAATCACCATACTTTGTGTTTAAATATATCCCCACCTTTACATCTCATTTTCCTTGTCATGTACATATATCATATTCGGTGCTATATGACCTCCGGTATCTATTATTATTCCTCCTGCTTGTATCCATCTTCTGGCATTCTGATCACAATTATTTAAAATAATTTATAATCTTTTTCTATCATGTCCGTCTCCATTTGTGTTTAAGATTGTTTTTTTGCGGCAGCGACTGTTGCTTTTCAGAATCATCTGTTATTGGAAAAGTACACTCTCTGTTGTATGTATCTATCTTATTATATTTCTTTTAATATCAAAATCATACTCCCCTACTGTACTCTCCGCATTCAGCAATACTTCCCACATCTACACAATATGCATAATTTACATTTGCATCATTATAGTCTAATATGACAGTATGTACCTTATCGTAACTACACAAAACTATATAAATCCCTGTGTCGTCACTCCTAAAGCAACATCATTGCTGCATGTCCAAAACCATTGGCACCTGATTCGATGTTTAAATAAAATAATCCCAATATGGAGCTCCACTCTCATTTTGTAAAAGCATCGTTTTCTGCATATTTCCTTGGCTTTGGTGGAGCAGCATTTGATCGGATTAGCCAATGGAACTCTAGGCTTCTTTCCATCATAATCCACCAATCCAAATGGATTCCCCAAACAATACCCATACTGATTCAAACTAAAGTGGCTGCTCTATGCTTTCCCTTTATCCAATCCTCTCCTGCAAACCTCCAACTCCGGCATATACTCTCTTGCCTGTGCAGTAGGTATCAACTACCTTATCATCTGTAGCCTGTATAACCGAATGGCTGCAAATGTCCCTGTGTGCAATAGGGTATCTTCTCCAAATTAGTCATATCCATATATATTTTGACTTTCTTCTCCCCTGCTCAAGAAGGCGAGATTGTACTTTCAAGCTCATCCTGTAGATATGTAAACTCTTTTATTCCCATCCTGTTTCCAAGCCCGTCATAGCTATAGCTTCTTGCTTTCCCCAAATTTGAAGTAACTTAAATTTTTATTTTTAACAAAGATATTAATCAAATTCCCTACCAACTACATGCTCTTACAGACATTTTAGTACTATATCAAAAAGTTTTCATTTACCATCCCTCTACCAATCAAGTTCTCTAAAATCTCTATACTTTAATAAATCATAAGTTTCTGGATTTTTAAAACTCCTGTTGTTTTATATTATCTTTTTCCATAAGTCTAGCTATTCCTGCTATCCATATTTTCATCATCATCCTATATGCAGTCCATAGTGCTCGTCTCACAAATAGTCCTAAATCAGTTTTCTTATAGGACATAAGTGATGAAATAGTAGATCTAAATACTGGCCAGTTTACATCTTGCAAAAACTCTATTAAAAATGGTATGTACTCTAATTTTCTAGTGTAACTCATCCTTTCTATAATATATAGAATATTGAACCATGAAAACTTACTTTTTGTATCTCAAAGGATTAAAATAAGTTTCTGTATTATTTTCTTCTTTTTCTAATAATAATGCTAATTTGTCTGAGTCCCCAGATATATTCTCGTTAATGTAAATATTATATTCCTATTTTTAATTAAAGTTATCAATCAATTTTGACATTACATGGTCCCCTATCATATCCAAAGTGATTACAGGTCTTAGAAACATGATTTGGTTTATCTAACTCACGCTAATACTCCTGTTGCATTTATTGCCTCCATGGTTGTAATAGTATAATCCGTTGTTGCTGGAACTTTCAACTCATACATAATCCTTTATGTAAATCTATGTCTAGGGTTAAATTAGTTACTCCACTTTCCACGTCTATATAACTGCTCTATCAGGTCTTTGTTGTTACTTGTTCTAATGTACCCTAGACTCTCCTTTGCTGTACTATTTATATGTACGAATGCCACTCCTCCGCGATACAACTAATGTTACACCTAGTATACCTAATGCAACTAAATCCGGTCCCGGGTGACTATCAACTAAGCAGCTGCTCCGCCATTTCAGTTCCTGTTTTGTATATAAAATACTTGTGAATAGTTACTATTCCGGTGCTCCGTCCCTATCAACTGATCCATAGGTTGCAACAGTACCCTGCCCATTAGGCTAAAAACTTTTCTATATTTCCCTTTATCCAGCTTCTCCTACAAATCTTCCTATTTTTCAGTACATACCTCTTGCCTGTGCAAAGTAGGTATCGACTACCTTATCATATCTATAGCCTGTATAACCGAATGGCTGCAAATGTCCAGTGTGCAATAGGTATCTTCTCAAATTCGTCATATCCATATATAGTTTGACTTTCTACTCCCTGCTCAAGAAGGCGAATTGTACTTTCAAGCTCATCCTGTAGATAGGTAAACTCTTTTTCCCATTCTTCCATATATGCAACATTGAAAATCCCTACCTTAGCTTTGTATTGCCTGACTACCTCTTTTAGGAATAGTCGGTATTATAACCTTCTCTGTCTTTTCTTTTCTGTCACTCTTCCTAAAAGATCATATGAAAGTACGAAAATATGATTAAATCCCATCAATTCCAATGTTCTTAATGCTTTACTTCACCTTCATATTTGATGTCCAAAAATACAGTGGTTTTCCATTCTTATCTATTATGATATATGCCCTTTTTATTACTATGTAATGAGGTATATATGTTACTTCTATACCACCCTTTTCACTAATATATATATGAGTAGATTTCTAACTTTTTCTTTATCTAAGTGCTCGTTCATCACTTGTATAAATAGCTTCATATTGTAACGTATCTGTACGCACAGATCATCTACTGTATCATATCTAACACTCTGTATTCCACTGTAGCCATGACTTACACAATGTACTGTCTTTTAACTTAAAGCGCATGTCTCCAATAGGTTCGTCACTTAGCACCTCAAAAGGAAATTATATAATGTGAATAACATTCATATTCAAACTCCATATTTTTCTTCATCCTCCCCAATATTTGCGCACGTACGTAATGTGTATTTTCTATTACAAACCGCATTAACACCTCTTTCATATGAACACATTTTATCTACAATACCATAGAGATTTTATTACCTGACATTTCTTTCTTCAAATCTTTTAAATCAACTGTCCGTTTTAAGTGCTTTTATCATCGGTAGCAATAATTGATTAGACATATAATAGCACTTGAACATACCTGTAGAAAATAAAAGGTCTATTGTCAACCTGATTTTCTTTGTATATTCATCTTTTCTTTCAATGTCTTCTAACCACACAAATACATGCTACTATTATCAATGCAATACTTCACAACAATATCATATTTGTGTTGTAATATACTATCTCTCTATTAATTTATATCTTCTTTTCATTATAGAATGACTCTACAAAAATATTATAGCCTTACTTAATATACCTGTGTGCAATAAGGGTTACTGGTGTAGACATCTCCTGCATCATGGAAATAACTACTATAAATCCAATCTTGAGTATCTAACTCTCATCATAAGTTTTGCTATACCAAACTCATCTGAAAACTTTGAAATAGCTAACTTGGAGAGGCAGATGTAACCTTTTCTCCTGTTCTTGCACTCAACTCCAGTTGCTGTAATCCACTCTTTTATTATATTATTATGTATATAGTGCATCGAATTCTCCTTTAAAATCTACGTAGGTTCATAAACATTACGTGCAACCCAAAGTGATATAGTCAGTATCAACCACCGGAATTCCATGGCTAATATTGGCTGCAAATTCTGTAATCATCATCTGTAACCGGTATACCCGATTGGCTGCAAATGTCCCTGTGCGCATGGGTATCCTCTTCATATTCTTTCAAACCTATCCTGTTTCCAAGACCGGTCATAGCTGTCGCTTCTTGCTTTTCCTGATTTAATGAGTAAATTGCTTTCAAGCCTCACTGTGATGTCATGTTTTAGGCTCTTACTCTCTTCCTCTATCTGTTGCTGCTTCTATAAGATCCTCTTTTATCGTATTCGTATGTCTTATTTCCCTGCAGTCCTCCCTCTTTTATAGAAGTCTGTCCAAGGCATCCCATGCAGTATATCTTATCTCTAAATCATTACCACTTTTAGTGATTCTGTTTCCTAGGCAGCATCATAGGTGTGCTTTACTTACAAGTCTGTCTCTCTTTTACTTCTCTAAGTCTGCTTAGGGCATCATAACTGCAGTAAAGTGTGGCTGAATCATCCCATAGTTTATGTATTATCTTTCTTTTATTATGTCCTTTATTCCATTCGCAAGCTACGTCCCCATGTCTTACATCTTCACCGACTTTAGCAGGCTACATGCTTAGATTTACATCTCGGCAAGGGTAAGCTTTTATTTATCTCATAGGTCTAAAAATTTGTGGGATACTTTTTATTTCTTTTATTTCATCCGGCATATCTACTAAAGATTCAGGAATATATATGGCTCACAGTCGTCGAAGTGCTGTACTTTGTTAAAGCTCAAGTTCACTCTACCTTCTATAGCATCCCATGTCCAAAGACATAGCTTCAGCTTTCAGAGTTCCTTACTTTTAGAGGGATGATTTGCTTTATCATAATAATTTTCTGCCATTTAATCTATGTATCTCACTTTCTTATCGCTGATATACCAAAATTTATCTGCAACTTCCTTCGTCATAACAACTTCCTTTAATCTGTCACAGCCTACAAAGGACATTTCTCCTATTTCCTCCACACTTTCAGGGGATATAAATATATTCTAATTTGTCGCAAAAATTGAAATTCATAATCTCCTATGATATCAAGTTTTGAGGTAATTCAACTCTTCTTAAAGTTTTTACAAAAACGAAAAAGTAAAATCTCCAATATATTTTAACTCTTTAGGAAAAATCACTTTTTCAAAAGCAAGACCGGAAAAACATTATCAACTATACTAACAGTGCCTTCCTTTATAATAATCTCTTTTTTTCCTTTATCCACAAAACCACAATGTGATTTTGTATATATTTGCAGCCATATTCATCTTCTTCAATCTCTTTATAATATTTTGTGCCATAAAACGAATTCCCTATATACTCAGGATTTGCCTTCAAATTTTACAGCCTCTAAGTTTATGCAATGCCCTGAAAGCCCCTCTTTCTATTCGTTTTAACGTACTTGGGAATTATTATTTTTTAGAGAACTGCAGCCTATCAAATGTGTTTTCTCAATATATTCCAATTCCTATTGGCAACTCTATTTCAGATAAATTTTCACACCTATAAAATGCACTCTCACCTATTTCTTTTACAGGCTCCGGTATCATAATACTCTTCAAGTTTTTACAATTATCAAATGCTGAGTCTCCTATCCAATTCACACCGGAAGGTATTTCTACTACTTTTTCAAGATTAATGCAATTTTGAAAAGTATATTCTTCTATACACTTTATATTATTTGGTAAAAATAATACTTTCCAGCTTTTTCAAAGTCTTGAAATACACCTCCGACTATAAAGTTTATATTTAGGGTTAATTACCATATTTTCCTGTATATCTGTTGCCTCTAATAAAATATCTCTATAAATTTTTAATCCGTCTTCATTTACAGGTATATTTTTCAATCCACTTTGTTTCTGAAAAGCATTTATAAGCCAAACTTTTCTACACTGTCAGGTATATTCAATATTTCCAAATTATGACATTTGCTTATGGCACCATTTCCTATTTCTGTGACTCCCTCAGGTATATCTATTTCTTTTTAATGAATAGCAACCGCACAAAGTTTCTGCCTCTATATTTTATAAGATTTTTGAGACAACTTTATGTTCTCCAACTCTCCACAATATTCAAAAGCACAAGCACCAACCTGAGTTACAGAATCCGACATAATTACATCCTTGAGCTTTGTTCTTGAAAAACTAAATTCACCTATATTTTGTAAGTGAGTCCGGAAATACTATGCCTTCTAAACTTTACAATTATAAAATGCATAATCTCCACCCTGCTCCAAATTATCTGTTAAATCTACAACTTTTTAACTCTTCACAATTTTTCAAACGCTTTATTTCCTATTTTCTTTATAGATGAAGATAAATTCATGTACTCAAGGTTTTACATTCCGAAAATGTACCGTCTTTAATATATTCTACCGATTGAGGTAATTTAACTGATTTTTAAAGCAGTATTTGAAAAGCTGAACTTGCCTATACTCTTAAGTGAAGATGGAAATTCTATTATGTCTAAGTTTTTACATTCAAAGAAAAGCATAATCACCCTATCTGTTCCATCTTATCAGGTAAATTTATACTATATAAACCTGTGCAGTTATAAAAAGCTCCCTTGTTTATTATTTCTAAAGAGCCGATTATATTAACTTCCTTCAAAGTTACTACAATTCATAAATGCATACTCACCTATCACTCCTGAAGGTATAATTATTTTTATCGATTAAATCATTATTTTGCAAAAGCATGGTTTGCCGATTTCCGCTAACATCTTCAGGTATTGTTATATCTATTTTCCTTTTTACTCTCTATTATCCCCACTCTATATCTAAGTACAACACCTTTTTATTACCAATCGACCTCTTAAAGTTCATTAATATTGATAACATAATAAACAGTGTTATAAACTACAATAAAGACAATTTTAGCTTTTTACTATTCATATGCCTCCAATTCAAATCTAATGCTATATCTTTTAATTCAGTTCCTCTTTATATATCTAAATCAAAATTATGCAACAGGTTTTTCTCTATAGTAAAACTTCTATAGCTCTACTCTATATATATCAACTTAACATTTTCATTAAATTCAATACCCAAAGTCAGCTATCGTCTTACTTACAGTAACTTCTTTTTAATTTTTACAATTATATTTCGCTTCAGACAACTTCTATAGACTTCGTCATATAAACCTTTTCCGGATTTTTCACAATATAAAAAGCAATACTTACCTATATGAGACCACTTTGGGTCTTGATACTATCTTTATTATATTGAATAAAGTAAATGTAATTGTCACTACATGATGGCAAAATAAAAACTTTTTATTGTCATGTTTTCATTTCTCACCTATTTTAGTAGTATTTTTATCCTTGCTCTTCCGTTATAAATAAACATTCCACTCAAATGATTTGGTACGGCTATATTTTTATAATTATCAAATATGCCGTTACCAAATACTCTCTAATGAAAACGCGTTTTTACACTTTCAGGAACATAAATTTCTCTTAAATTTTTTTACAAGAGAGAACACATCATACCCCAAATATTCCACCTGTCAGGTATAACAGCAAAGGATAAATTACTACAATTTTCAAATGCCCTATATCCAATTATTTTAATTCCTTTGCAAAATCTAAACTGTAAATTTTGTACCTTCAAATGCCAAATCTCCTATCATAGTCATTACCCTCTTTAAGTTTTTATATCGGTCTTTTTCTTATCTAAGCATTCTAAGTACATTGCCTCACATATTTACATCCGCCCACTTCTTCTTTTGACTGCTGTACCAAGGGGTATCATCTAATGCATTATAACCGATACAACACTTACACCGGAAGAATCACCTATATCAGTCAATTTTTACAGCCCTCAAAAGCTCCCTCACCTATATCTTGTTTTATCATTTTAAATTAATCGACTTTAAATGTTCGCATTCAGCAAATGAATTATCTAAAATATCTTTTTAGAGTCTGATCCCAATATCACTTCCTTTAAATTTTTACATTGATGAAAACTATACTGTGGTAATGACCTTAGCCTATCCGGTGATACTATTCTTTCAAGAGAATCACATGCTTCAAATACTCCCATTAACTCAACATTGTCCGGTATATCTATATGACAGTTTTGGCAACAACTGAATGCAGATCCCCCTATAATCTGCTAAGCTTTCCGGAAGAACAACTTCCTCAAGTGTAGGCGAGTCAGCTCCTCCTGCTATACTTTTAACCCGTCTTTAACTGTTACCTTCCTCTCATTTCCTTCATACTCCATTGAAAATATAAAAATATTTATATCCGTCATCTGTCGGAAGTTTTGATAACCACTATGAGTGTATCAAAAGCTCCTGCCCCCAACAAAATATCTTCTCTGTTTAAGATAACTTCTTTTCAAGTTTTTCACAATCCATAAAGGCTCGACTTTCCTATAGTTTGAGTATTAGAGTGTATAAATCTTTTCAATACTTGTCCAATTATAAAAAGCTTCATCCTGTATTTTCTGTTAAATTTTCTGATAATTGTACTTCCTTTAGTGACGTACAATTTTTAAAAAGTCATCAAACCTATATGTGTTTTTGATTCTGAAAAATCAGCTAAGTTTACGTAACCTGCATAAACTTCCCCCGATTAAATGATTCAAAGAATCCCGAAATACTATACTTTCTCTAAACTCTCACATCAAAAATGAAAAAGGCCCTATTTTAGCCTCTTTGAAATTTAATTTTCTTCAAAGCCCGGTACAACCGCAAAAGCATAATCTTCTATACTAACCAGTGATTCAGGCAAAACCACCTCTTCAATATCTGTATTATCTGTAAAAGCATTTGTACTATACTTTTTAACTCCTTCAGGAATAATCAGTATTTTGGATCTCATCTTTATTTATAATACCCTCCTTTTATTCTCTTACAGTACTGTGCTTTATATACTTGCCATTTCAAACTAATATACTTTCTTACACAATATTGTAATGCGGCGGTAAAAATAATTATCAACATAAAAGGCGATAATTGCATCTCGAATATCCTCCTTAATGATTTCACTATTTCACCCTTTCTGTCGCATTATTTATTCAGGTAACATTGGCAAAATACTGCACAAATTTTTCATAAGTACTTCCTTTTGATAAAGATATGTTTTTATTCGCTTTCAATCTATATATCTCACTTGCATTTTTATAGAAATCAATCTTCTCGCTATTTTCTTTGCTAACAAAAGACTTCTTTTACGCACCTGAGCCTACAGAGCACTAATTTCACCCGTCGTCTACGCTCCTGACAGGTATACAGACTCTTTTAAATTTCTGCAATCTATAAAAGGCACAGCTTAGAAACTATATCAGCCCGTCCCAAAACTCTCTCTTCTAATCTATGCTAATGACCTAGAGCGGACTCTCCAATCATTTTTCAGTTCTTTTGGACTATTTCTGTCACTTGGATTGAGAAATGTTTTACTTGTTATACTGACTGTTCCGTCTTTTGTATAACCTTTCTCTTTTTATCTAGAGTTCTATCTAAGATGATTTCCCGATATATTTGCAACTATACTCATCACCTCTTTTATGCTATTATAGTACTTTAGTATGCTATAAAGAATTTCCGTATAGATCGGTTTTCCCCTCAAACTCTACATTTTCCAGGTTTATACACATACTAAATGCACCATCATCTATTTGCTTTACATCTCTTTGAATAAGAGTGTTTTTATCAATGCACAACCTTTAAATGCTTCTTTACCGATATATTCAAGTCCTTGAGGCAGTTCTATATTGAAATTTCTCACAATTTTTCAAAAAGTGTTGCATATATATGAGTGATATTTTTCAGGTATTGATATATTTTCCAAGCTTTTACAATTGGAAAATGCTGATGAACCGATATATTCATTGCTCGTATTGCTATATTATAAAGCACACAACCCCTGAAATGCATACCCTC